>VOFC01003592.1_pt1 | contig 35438 bp, 50 predicted proteins | sample 5384161 | NCBI WGS metagenome assembly VOFC01 (sample SAMN12384722, study PRJNA508395) | human gut metagenome | isolation source: healthy gut B | host: Homo sapiens | reverse complement strand
AGATAGGTATTATTCCGATATACCGTGTCGGATACATTTTACGTTTTCCGAAAAATATATTGAAAACAGAGCGATAACCAACATATTAATAATTCCGGAGCAAATAACCATCATGTTTAAATCGCTGTTTGTAAGATCAGATATAAATATGTAGCCGTCTGAATAAAATCACCTAAAAAAAACGGCAAAGGCGAGAGTCGGCAAAAGCATGTGGTTCCTCTTTAACGATATTGCTCCTGCTATAAGCAAAGCCGTTAAGGCAAAGCTGACAGGAATAAGCCAATATGTTTTCGACCAAAGCTATAAATGTGAGCCTCAAAATTGAAAAAATCAGCCAAAGGTAATAATTACGGTATGTGATAAAACATGAGTAAAATTAATGCCGAAACTATACCCACCGACAGCATGATCCAATGCAAAACGTTCTTTGCATTCATAGATTTTCTTCTTTTATTCGGAATGTATTATCATTTATATCTGATAAATCATCTGTATTTGACATAGTAAATAAACATTGCAATTAAAGACTCGACAATTGAAATTATCGAATAGATAATAGGGGAGAGAATAGCTCCTATATCATTGAATATGACAAAATAGTCAGCAATAAAAAATTGCCGCAACAGTCAATAAGACAAAAGCATCGGTTATAAGTGTCGAAAACATGAGTAATCTGCATAATCCGGATTTTTGATCTTTATTTTTTTTGGTAAAGGTTATTATAAATGGTACCCGAAATAAAAAACACAAAAAAGGGAATCACACAAAAAACGAATGAGGAGATATTGTCTATTGCTTTTGCAAGCCCAAAGTGCGAAATTGAGCGAAAATGAACTGCCGATTTGCTGATCAAGTTGATGCATATGTACGAAATCATTAAAGCGATATATGTGGAAAGTCCGAAAAGAATATTGATCCGTGATTGTTTTGTCATAATACACACCTTATTAAATTTACGCAATGTTATCAATTTTCTCAATGCGTTGTGATTTCTAAACCGTCTATCATCCTGTACTTAATTATACAGCATCCGAGAAATGCTTGTCAATGCGGAAAACGAGTGAAAAATGAACATCCCTTCCGGTACATAGACACCGAAAGGGATGTGGCTGAATTTTAATAAATCGCTATTGTACTTATTTGTTATCTACAGCAAATGCATGGCCGAATGCGGTGGTCTCGTTTGCCTTTACTGTAAACTCACCGACCCAGTATTCGCGTTTGTTGATTATTTTGTTCGATGCAAGCTTTGTAAGCTCGGCGTCGGTGAAGTATTTGCCGAAGGCAGAAGCCTTGAGATCGGCGGCAACGTTTATACCGGCATAGCTCTTGGCAGAAGTATAGTCTCTGCTGCAGACTATCAGTCCGACATAATCGCCGGCAGGAACATCGGTCAGCTTGAAGTTGCATTTGTCATTGTTCTTCACAACATAGTATCCGTCGTATGCCTTGCCGAAATATCCATCTGCATTTCTCTCGCCGTAGTCGAACTCAACGGCACCGGTCATATCAGTGCCGGCGGCAAGATCTTTGGAAATTATGATAACAACAGCCTCAGAATCGTCCGGAGCCTCAGGTGCGCCTATACGCTTTGTGGTTATACCGCCTTCACCGGTTTCCCTCGTTTCTGGCAACAATGGTTCCGAAGCCTACGACTGCAACGGTGCAGGTGGCGGTTACCGAGCCGTCCTCAGAAGCGGCGGTGACGGTGACGGTGCCTTCCTTGACGCCGTAGATCTCACCCTTTTTGGAAATGGTAGCGATCTCTTCGTCAGACACCGAATATGTTACCTTGGCGTCAGAGGGATCAGCGGTCAGATGATCCGAAAGCTGGCTGTAGCCGTCAACACGGACATTATATTTTTCGGCGTCGAATTTCAGTGACTTGACCGCAGCGTTGGCGGAAACAGACGAGTCTGTTTTGCTGTCTGCCGACGATCCGGTATCTTTACTTCCGCATGCAGCAAGCGCGAATATCATAAGCGCGCAAACTGCAAAAGCAATAATTCTTTTCATTTGTTATTTACCCCTTTTTAAGAAAATTAACTACAGTAATATTATCACAAAACATATAATATGTCAACAAACAGTTGTACATAATTAATATATTATTTAAAAAATACCGTAATTTTCTATGCCATATCAGGCTTGCAGTTATGATTAGAAATGCCGGTGCCGGCAGAAAAGCGGCATGCTCTGAGAATTTTCTGTAATTGGTGTGTGAAAATTTTATCTTTGAACTTTGCAACTATCTGTAACTGCAAAAGAAGGGGAGGAATAATATGGTATAGGCGTTTTGCGCCGTTATCAGACCGGAGGTTATTCCAATGGAAAGGCAAAGGCTTTGCGACGTGGCGCCGGGTCAAAGCGCGGTCGTCCGCTCACTTGCGGCGGCAGGCTCAATCAGGCGGAGATTCCTCGATATCGGGCTTACCGAAAACACAAGAGTGGAATGTCTGGGCAGAAGCCCCGGCGGCGACCCGTCGGCATATCTTATACGCGGCGCGGTGGTAGCTATACGCCGCGATGATTGCAAAAAAATACTTGTCAGTGTGATATAACATTTTATAAGGGGTGCGGGTATGGGACTTACAGGCAGTTCAACCGGAAAGGGCGCTATAGACGGCGGATTTGTTATAAAGAAGAAAAGCGACAGTGACCGCATTGTAGCTCTTGCCGGTAATCCGAATGTCGGGAAAAGCACGGTTTTCAACGAGCTTACCGGAATGAATCAGCATACCGGTAACTGGCCGGGCAAAACTGTCGCCAACGCATACGGGTACTGCCGCTCTGAGGGCGGAAGTTATGTTTTTGTCGACATACCCGGCACCTATTCACTTATGGCTCACTCTCCCGAAGAGGAGGTGGCGCGCAATTTTATCTTATTCGGCGGTGCCGATATAACCGTTGTGGTCTGTGACGCAACCATGCTTGAACGCGGCATGAATCTGATATTGCAGACCCTTGAGATAACCGGAAACGTTGTAGTCTGTGTTAATCTTATGGACGAGGCAAGGCGTAAAAGAATCAGCCTTGACCTTGAACTTTTTGTCGCAAAGACTCGGTGTGCCGGTAATAGGCATTTCGGCACACAGCAAACGCTCGGTAAATGAGCTGCCAAAGCTGCTTGACAATGCGGAATTTGCAGAGGTCAGAACGGAACCGACAGTCATATACAGACCGGAAATAGAAAAAGGCATTGCAATGATAGAGCCTGCGGTCAAGGCTGTCTGCGGAAATATAGATTCACGCTGGCTGAGTCTCCGTCTGCTTGATGCCGACACATCTGTAATAAAGGAGGTCAACAAAGAGCTTAATACCGATATAATGAGTGATGAGTACCTGTGGGAAACGGTAGAGACGGCGAGGAGTTACATAAAATCATGCGGACTGGGCGGCGGAAAGCTGACCGATAAAATAGTTGAAGCGATAATAGCCAAGGCGGAAACGATTTCTGACGGCGTAGTGAAATATGAAAATAAAAAATACGGTGAACATGACCGCAGACTTGATCGGATACTGACCGGAAGAAAAACAGGCTATCCCGTTATGATACTGCTGCTTATGTTTATATTCTGGCTGACCGTGACAGGCGCTAATTATCCGTCCGAGCTTTTGTCAAATGCGCTGTTTTCCATGGAGGATAAATTCAGCTATTGGCTGACCCTTATAAATGCGCCGCCGGTTGTTATCGATCTGCTTGTTTTCGGCGTTTACAGGGTGCTTGCATGGGTAGTTTCGGTAATGCTTCCGCCGATGGCTATATTTTTCCCACTGTTTACGCTGCTTGAGGACTCCGGGTATCTGCCGAGAATAGCATACAATCTTGATCGCCCGTTTTACCGCTGCAATGCATGCGGCAAGCAATCCCTGACCATGTGTATGGGACTTGGATGCAACGCCGCCGGGGTGATCGGATGCCGCATAATCGATTCTCCGCGCGAAAGGCTCCTTGCCATACTTACCAACAGTCTTGTACCTTGCAACGGCAGATTTCCGGCAATAATATCAATAATAACTATGTTTTTTATAACCGTGGGAGCGATAGCTGCATCGGGTGTTCTGACCGCTGCTCTGCTCACAGTTGTCATTCTGTCGGGAATAGCTGCGACCTTTATTATCACATGGTTTCTTTCAAAACCGTGCTTCGCGGAGTACCGTCGTCATTTACACTTGAACTGCCGCCGTACCGCCGCCCACAGATAGGTAAGGTGATAATAAGATCGGTGTTTGACCGCACGCTGTTTGTGCTCGGCCGCGCCGCTGCCGTTGCCGCACCTGCAGGAGCGATCATATGGCTTGCCGCCAATATCACCGTCGGCGGCGAAAGTCTTTTGCTGATTGCATCGGATTTCCTTGATCCGGCAGCAAGACTCATAGGCCTTGACGGAGTTATACTTATGGCGTTTATACTGGGCTTTCCGGCGAATGAGATAGTAATACCTATAGTAGTAATGGCGTACATGGCTGAGGACATGTGACCGAAATAGCGGAGCTTTCGGTTTTGAAACAGCTTTTTACAGACAACGGATGGACAGCAGTTACCGGTGCGTGTTTTATTGCGTTTTCGCTTTTCCACTGGCCGTGCTCTACAACACTTCTGACCGTTAAAAAGGAGACTGGCAGCCTTAAATGGACCGCTCTTGCGGCAGTTATACCGACTGCTTTGGGAATTGCAGTCTGTCTTATTATAAAGCTTGTGTCGCTTCTGTTTGCAGCCTTTTAAATCTTTTTTTTTATCATTATCAAAAATGTTGTATTTTTAGGCGCTTTGTGGTATCATAATAAGAAATAGGGCAAACCGACAGCCGACTGGCTTTGCACAGTCGGTTTGTCTGCGTGAAATTTCAAAGGGAGGATAATAAATGGAAAGACCCGAGTCTGTGCTTCACGCGGTAAAGCGTTCAATAGGCGGAGTAGACCTGCCGCACAGCAAAAATACCGCTGAATGTGTTTCTGTTTTTATGCCGCCGCCGCATGAGGTGGTAATACCGATGCAGCAGCATATAGGCGCGCCGTGTGTTCCCTGCGTCAAAAAAAAGGAGACACTGTATTTGTAGGCACCAAAATAGGCGACAGCGACAAGTTGATAAGCGCACCGATACATGCGAGCGTTTCGGGTACCGTTACCGATATTAAAAAGGTGCTTATGCCGTCAGGGCAGAGTGTTGACGCCGTTGTGATCGAGTCTGACGGTACCATGACCGAAGATCCTTCCATTGCACCGGTTGCCGTCGAAACCCCAGAACAGCTGGTTAAAGCTGCAAGAGAATCGGGACTTGTGGGACTTGGCGGCGCAGGCTTTCCGGCACATGTCAAGCTGACAAAACGACCCGGTCAGGAGCTTGACACCCTGATAGTGAACGGCGCGGAGTGCGAACCGTTCATAACCGCCGATTACCGCGAATGTATGGAAAACACCGAAAATATACTTGAAGGCGTTTACATGCTGAAAAGGATAATGGGCTTTAAACGGGTCATAATCTGCGTTGAAGATAATAAACCGAAGGCGATCGAGGCGCTTTATTCCATAGCTGCCGACTTAAGAGATGCAGATGATACCGTAAAGCTTATGAAGCTGCGGTCACACTATCCGCAGGGTGCTGAGAAGATACTTATTTACTCAGCCACAGGCAGGGTGCTGCCGCTCGGGAAATTACCGTCCGATGTCGGCTGCGTTGTTATGAATATTGCGAGCGTTTCGTTCCTGAATAAATATATAACCACCGGTATGCCGCTGGTCAGAAAGCTAATAACGGTCGACGGCGGCGCAGTCGCGGAGCCGCAGAACGTTATCGTTCCGGTCGGCACCTCTGTGAGGGATGTACTGGAATTCTGCGGCGGACTTAAGTCGTCCGCAAGGAAGATACTGCTTGGCGGCCCTATGATGGGTACTGCGATATATGATCCGAATATGCCTATATTAAAGCAGAATAATGCTATACTTGCATTTGACCGCAAACAGGCTGAAAGAATGACCGAGCAGCCCCTGCATACGCTGCGGAAGATGTGCCGCAGCATGTCCCATGAGGCTGCGTCCGCTCGATATCGAGCCTGCGTACAGGACAGGCAATAAGGAACGTGTTGCCGAGCTTCATGCCGACTACTGCATAGAATGTGGCTGCTGCTCGTATTCATGTCCGTCGAAAAGATATCTTACACAGATAATGCGGCTTGCAAAGGCAAGTCTTAAGGAAAAAGAAATAACAGACTAATGTAAAACGGCGCACCAGGAAGATGTTCTGTGCGGATCACGGTGCGGAAAGGAATGTTTGAATAAATGGAAAAGCTGTTGGTTACGCCGTCGCCGCATATCTCGCATCAGGACACTTCGCGCGGTATCATGGCAGATGTTTTGATAGGTTTATTGCCTGCCGCGGTCGGCGGATGCTTTATATTCGGATGGCGGCCGATTCTTGTAATGCTTACCTGCATTGTGACTGCCGTTTTAGCGGAATACTTATGCTGCAAGATAATGAAAAGACCGGTTTCGGTTGGGGATCTTTCGGCTGTCGTCACAGGTCTTATACTGGCGCTCAACCTGCCGCCGGCAATACCGTTGTGGATCGCGGCGATAGGCTCTCTGGTGGCTATAGTCGTTGTAAAGGAAATGTTCGGAGGATTGGGACATAATTTTGCCAACCCTGCGATAACGGCGCGAATAGTTATGCTCGTTTCCTTCCCGGCATACATGAGCACGTGGACGGCACCGCTCGGCAGCACGAGCGAGATAGTATCAAGCGCCACCTCACCGGGCGAGACGGTCGATATAATGACCAGCGCCACGCCTTTGTCGCACACGGCGCTTGAGGGCGGATATTACAGCTATAAGCAACTGTTTATGGGTCAGATACCGGGCTGCATAGGCGAGACATTTTCGCTTCTGATAATACTTGGCGGACTGTACCTTATATTGCGCCGCGTCATCACCCCCCACTATACCGCTGAGCTTTGTCGGCACGGTAGCTCTTCTGTCATTTCTGGCAGGCGACGATCCGCTTTATATGATACTTTCCGGCGGACTTCTGTTCGGCGCATTTTTCATGGCGACCGACTATGTGACAAGTCCGACCGGCTGGAAAGGACAGCTCATATTCGGCGTCGGCTGCGGACTTATCACCTTTGTGATAAGAAAGTTCGGAAGCCTGCCAGAGGGCGTTTCATACGCTATCCTTATTATGAACCTGTTTGTTTATTATATCGATAAGATAACGCTTCCCAAGGCATTCGGAGAGGGGCGCGGTCATGAGTAAAAGCAGCGGAGTTATCATAAAAACCACGGCTGTTCTGACTGTTATCTGCGCCGTTTCCGCATTGCTGCTTGCGGTCACCAATGCCGTTACCGAAAACGGATAGCCGATGCGGCAAAAAAGGCTGAGACCGAAGCTATGGCGCGTATCATCGACGCTGCCGACTATAAAAAGCAGACGATAGAATACGAGGGCAGCAGCTATGACTACTATGTGGCTGTGGACGAAACGGATGCGCCGGTAGGCTATATATTCACCGTTTCACAGCACGGCTACGGCGGTGATGTAAAGGTCATGACCGGCGTCGGTACAGACGGTGCGGTTGCCGCCATTGAGGTGCTTGACGCATCGGGCGAAACGCCGGGACTGGGACAAAAGGCTACCGAAAGCTCGTTCTGGAAGCTGTTCAGCGGCAAGAGCGGACAGCTTACGGCGTCAAAATCGGCGTCCGGTGACGGACAGATACAGGCAATGACCGGTGCAACCGTGACATCAAAGGCGGTTGTCGGAGCCGTAAATAAAGCTCTCACGCTTTACGGTGAGGTAACAAAGGGGGCAGGGGAAAATGGCTAAACAGTCAAATATGGAGGTCTTTTCAAAGGGACTCATTAAGGAAAATCCTGTTCTCAGACTGGTGCTCGGCACATGTCCCACCCTTGCGGTCACGACCGCAGCCGTAAACGGTATCGGCATGGGTGTTGCCGCAACCCTCGTGCTTGTCGGTTCAAATGCGGTCATATCGCTGCTCAGAAACGTTATACCGGACAAGGTAAGAATTCCTGCCTTTATAACAATAATAGCGGCATTTGTTTCTATTATACAGATGCTTGTCAAGGCGTTCACGCCGTCTATAGACAGCGCCCTCGGCATTTATCTGCCGCTTATCGTTGTCAACTGCATTATTCTGGCAAGAGCCGAAATGTTCGCTTCCAAAACAGCGTGCTGCCGTCGGTGCTTGACGGACTCGGCATGGGCATTGGCTTTACGGCGGCGCTTACTCTGATGGGTATGATAAAGAGAACTGCTCGGTGCAGGCTCTGTGTTCGGAATGCCCGTTACTGCCAATGTTCTTGACCCGATGATAGTTTTCATTCTTCCTCCGGGCGGATTTTTCGTGTTCGGCATACTGATCGCACTTTCAAACAAGCTGGCGGCACGGATGGGCAAAAAGCCTGTCATTTCGACCGGCTGCGGATCGTGCGAGGGATGCAGCGGATGCGAAGCCGGACAGACAACCGATACCGGCACAGATACGGTAAAGAGTGCCGACAATATACCGGATGTCAATGTTCTTGCCGCTGCCGCAGGTGCAGGAGGAGAGGATAATGCCGCTCATGAGACCTCTGTTGCCGCCACAAGCGATGATATCGCCAAGGAAAACGGCGAGGAACTGCCGGCATCGCAGGAAACCGTAGACGTTGCAGGGGATGAGGAGTCCTTAAAACAGGCAGCCGGCGTCAAAACGGAAGAAGTAAAGACCGAAGAAGCTAATGAAGAAATAAAAACAGAAGAAGTAAAGACAGAAAACGACGATAATGAAAGTGAGGGCGAAAACGAATGACAAAAATCATAACGATCGTTCTTGCAGGAATACTGACCGAAAACATGGTGCTTTCCAAGTTTTTCGGCATTTGTCCCTTCCTCGGCGTTTCGAAAAAGACAAGCACTGCCGTCAGTATGGGACTTGCGGTTATGCTTGTAATGGTCATGGCAACAGCCGCGACCTATCCGATGTATGCCTATCTTTTGGAGCCGAACGGTCTCGGCTATCTGCAGACCATCGTATTCATCCTCATAATTGCCGCTTTGGTGCAGCTTGTTGAAATAGTGCTCAAAAAATACATTCCGCCGCTTTATAAAGCGCTTGGAATATACCTTCCGCTTATCACGACAAACTGTGCGGTGCTTGGTATAACTATGCTCAACTTCACCAATGAGCGCATAACCAATTACGGCGAGGCTCTGCTCAACGCCTTCAGCTCGGGACTCGGTTTCCTGCTTGCAATGTTTATATTTGCCGGCGTCAGGACGAGACTTGAAACGAGTAATATACCGGAAAGCCTCAAGGGGCTTCCGATAACGCTTATATCGGCGGCGATAGTATCGCTTTCATTCCTCGGCTTTTCCGGCCTTGTAGGTTAAGGGGACAGAGTATGAATCCAATTTTACTTGCAACGCTGATAGTGGCAGCCATTGGACTTGTTGCCGGACTGGGACTTTCGGCGGCATCAATACTGATGAGCGTAAAGACCGACGAAACGGTCACTAAGCTTCGTGATGAGCTGCCGGGTGCAAACTGCGGCGCGTGCGGATATTCCGGCTGCGACGGATATGCAGAGGCTCTTGCAAAGGGTGAGGCAAAGCCGGGACTTTGCGCCCCGGGCGGAGAATCGGTCAACTCAAAGCTCGGCGAGATACTGGGTGTTGAGGTCGAAAATGCAAGGCCGACGGCGGCAGTGGTACTCTGCAACGGAACACACGACAATGTCGGTGAAAAAATGTTTTATAACGGAGTGGGAACATGTCTTGCCGCAAACATGCAGTATTCCGGACCGTCTGCCTGCAGCTTTGGCTGTTTGGGCTACGGCGACTGCATGCGTGCCTGTATGTTCGGTGCAATAAAGATAAAAAACGGCAGGGCTTATGTCGACAAGACTAAATGTACCGCCTGCGGCGCATGTGTAAAGGCATGTCCGAAGGGCATCATAGCTATGATGCCGGCTGACCTTAAAGAATCAGTCATATGCTGCAACAAGGACAAAGGTGCCGTTACGAGGAAAATATGCACTGCCGGATGTATTGGCTGCATGAAGTGTGTAAGGGTGTGCGAATACGGTGCCGTAAAGGTCGAAAACAACCTTGCACGCATTGATCCCGACAAATGCACCGCCTGCGGCAAATGCTATGAGGCATGTCCGGTAGGATGTATCCATATAGGTGGATAATAAACAATAGGAGCGATCAGAACCACTCCTATTGTTTTTGGAGGTAATTATATGAAAATTGAATGACTTAAGATCAACATTTTAGGGGACAGCATAACGGCTGGCTCCGGCGCGTCGTCACCTGACAAGTGCTTTGTATCGGTGCTTTGCAGTAAATACGGTGCAGCTGCCAGAAATTACGGAATAGGCGGTACAAGAATATCAAAGCAGCAGCAGGTGTCGCCTGATCCCAAATGGGACCTTAATTTCTGCGACAGGGTGGCAGCGATGGATGACGATGCCGACCTTGTGCTTATTTTCGGCGGAACGAACGACTACGGTCACGGATATGCGCCGTTGGGAGACGCGGAGTCGCGCGATCCTTACACTTTCTACGGTGCGCTGCATACGCTTTACCGCTCTGTTATAGAAAAATATCCGAATTCAAGAATAGCGGTTCTGACACCTATGCATCGACTTAAGGAAAATGATCCCGGTGGAGACAGATATGCCTATCGAGACCATTTGAGAGGCGATATAGCTCCTCTTAAGACATATGTTGAGATAATAAGAGAGGTGGCGGAATATTATTCACTGCCTGTGCTCGATCTCTATAAGGTGAGCGGATTTCAGCCCGAAATACCGGTAATACGCACTACATATCTTTCCGACGGACTGCACCCAAATGATAAAGGACATGCAATGCTGGCAGATATGGTTGCAAAATTTATCGAAACACTTTAAGTTAACCCGGCAAAAGCTTTTGCTTTTGCCGCTTTTTTTGTATTTTTTCAAAATACCTATTGACAAACGTTAAAAAGATGCTATAATAAAACCTATAAAACACATAGGTTTTATGTTATATAAGCTTTGAGGTGGATGCAAAATGAATGAAAAGCTCCGTTTCCGATGTTGCGGCTATAAATACTGCATACATATTTAAAAAGAAATACAGATAGTAAGGGAGATTTTTTATTATGAAAATTTATGAAAGAGCTACAGATCTTATAGGGCATACACCGCTGCTTCGCCTTTCAAACATTATAAAAAACATGGACTTGAAGCTGATATATACGCAAAGCTTGAGTATTTCAACCCTGCCGGAAGCGTTAAGGACAGAATCGCCAAGGCTATGATAGACGATGCCGAAGCAAAGGGTCAGTTGAAGCCCGGTTCGGTTATTATTGAGCCTACAAGCGGCAATACCGGAATCGGACTTGCGTCGGTAGCGGCGGCAAGAGGGTACAGGATAATACTCACCATGCCGGAAACCATGAGCGTTGAACGCCGTAATCTGCTTAAAGCGTACGGAGCTGAGATCGTTCTGACCGAGGGCGCAAAGGGAATGAAGGGCGCTATTGAAAAGGCTGAAGAGCTTGCTAAGAGCACTCCGGGCAGCTTTATACCGAGCCAGTTCAGCAACCCTGCCAATCCGGCGGCACATTTTGCATCTACCGGTCCCGAAATATGGGATGATACCGACGGTAAGGTCGATATATTTGTAGCAGGTGTAGGAACCGGCGGCACGCTGACCGGTGTCGGCAAGTCTCTGAAATCAAAGAACAGTGATGTAAAGGTCGTTGCCGTTGAGCCTGCCGGTTCGCCGGTGCTTTCAAAGGGTACTGCCGGTCCGCATAAAATACAGGGTATCGGCGCGGGATTTGTGCCAGATACGCTTGACACATCTGTTTATGATGAGATTTTGCCTATCGAAAATGATGATGCGTTCAGCACCGGACGTGAGATCGCAAGGAGCGAGGGCGTGCTGGTCGGTATATCTTCGGGAGCCGCTGTATTTGCAGCCATAGAGCTTGCAAAACGTCCCGAAAACAAGGGTAAGAAGATAGTCGTCCTTCTGCCTGATACCGGCGACAGATACCTCTCAACCCCCATGTTTTCATAAGTGATATAAAGAAATAATCCACCTGCAGTTTTGCTGCAAGTGGATTTTTATTTGGGAAGATACAGATTTCTGCTTAGAGGAATACAACTTCAAATAATATAATTATCAGAATATGCATCGGACTGTTTATCGAGGATATCCTGCAAAGTTATGCTGTCAAGGTACTCAGTTATGACCTTATAAAGACCGTCCCATACAGGCAAGGTCAGGCAGTCTTCACGCCGTTCACATTCAGTCGAATCGCCGTCAAGACAGGCTACCGGTGCCAGACTGCCTTCGGTCAGTCTAAATATTTCACCCACGGTGTATTTATCGGGGATTTGGCAAGTCTGTATCCGCCTTTGAAAACCTCGGTTGGTACGCAGAATGTCGGATTTATTGAGTATCGGTACGATCTGCTCAAGATATTTTTTGAGATGTTCTGCCGCATTGCAATGTCATTCAGCGCGATATACCCGTCACCATGATGTATGCATAGATCAAGCAACATTCTCAGCGCATACCGTACTTTTGTCGATATTTTCATACCGCTCACCTCTTAATATTTATAATAACATATATTTAGTAGGTTCTCAAGAGAGACAGACTAAAATACTGCATTTTTCAGAACACGATTTTAGTATTGACTTTTCAAAATAGGCGTGTTATAAAGGTTAAAATTGGATTATTTATAAAAAGGGATCGGATCATGACTGAATACAAGGTGGAAAATCATGTTTCCAGTTTTTGCCTGAACACAGCAACTGGAAAATGGTCTGGAACGATGAATTTGACGGCAATAAACTCGACGAAACAAAATGGGGATTCAGAGATTATTTCTGGGGAAAAAGATCTCCTACTTTTTACCCATGAAGGAGTATATGTTGACGGGGAAAGCAATCTGCATATAGCCATGGTGAAAAAAAGGCGACGACTATTTTTCGGCTCAATTACAAACCGGATCGCTTACCTTTGACGGCCCTAAAGACGATAAAGGTTTTTTGGCCTTTTGCAAAATATGAAAAGCCTAAATTCATGCATAAATTCGGCTATTATGAATGTCGCTGCAAAATTCCGAAAAATGACGGTTGGCACGCTGCTTTTTGGCTTCAGGCTCCCGGAATAGGATGCCACCCGGATCCTAAATACGGCGGGGTTGAAGTCGATATTATGGAGAGTTACCGCAAACCTAAAGAAGGAAACATGATTTGCGGATGCGGATGGAACGGCTACGGCAAGGACTCAACTTGGTACGGTCATGCCGCTTTCCCGTATGGTAAAACAATCGACGGCTGGCATACATATGCCGTCGATTGGAGCGAAGAAGGTTATGTTTTTTTATGCCGACGGCAATGTTGTCAGCAGACAGATGGCGCCGAGATGCGCGGTATCGCACGTTGATCAGTTTATTCTGCTTACGACTGAGTGTCACGGCTATAACCGAATATTCGGCAATGAAAGTGCAGATGCCGGACTTGCAGGAAGTGCAGATGTTTGGTCAGGCAAACCTGTTGAGGCTTTTTAGAGCACGCTGTTCTGCCGGACGAATTTGTGGTCGATTATGTGCGTGTGTTTGATCGCATATAATAAAAATGAGACGGTGAGGATTACTTCACCGTCACAGTCTGTCGAAAAAGTCCGGTTAAAGGCAGTACAACTTAGGGATTTTATAATCCCTGAAAAATTCGGCATAGTCGTGTTATGCGGCTATGCCGTTTTTCTGCCCATTTAAGGCTGTGGTGGGGTAAATTCACCGATGCAGTTCCAGACGATCCGTAGCCTCTGAACCTTTCTGCCGCCGACTCGCGCAGGCTGAAACACCTCAACACGTTCCACAAATTCTCGGATGACTTCTGCATTCAACTCTTGTATGTCCGTGTGCTTACGCACAAAAGCAACAAAGCTGTTAGGGAAATGATAGCACACAAGACACCTCGTATGCAACAAAAAGTTTATTTTACAGCGGATGCGGTATCCTTTTTTCCAAATCTTGCACCGATCAGCGGAACAAGCATCCCTAAGACCATCAAAGCGCACCACAAAAAGCTTAAGACCGTTCCAGCCTATATAACTTACAAGCACCGAGAAAACTGCGCTTGCCGCAGATGCGGCAGCGTAGGCTGCTGCGTCTATCACACCGTTGGCGCTGGAGGACTTGCCGCTCCTTCCAAGGCTCGGTATGTAAACGCTCCATATAACTCCGGCGGCACTTCCTGCCGATACCTTTGCGAGCAGCAGCAATACTATGTTTGCGATAGGATCGGTCACAAACCGCATTCCTAAAAACATTACCGATGCTACGGCAAACAAAAAATGCCGCGATCATAGGGCCGTTGCGGCTTATTTTTTCATAGATGAAAAGCGCGATAAACGGTGAAAACAATGTGGAGAACGATACTATCGTATAAACCGCAGACGCAGCACCTGCGGAAAGACCGAGGTGCTCGGTCGTGTATGTAGGCACCCAGAATGTGACCGAAGAGCCTGCTATTTCGGCAATTGCATTGAGCAGCATGTAGGTCATAAAGTTTTCCAGCTTGAAAACCTCAAATATGCTGCCTATGCCATTTGACTTTTTGGGGTACGAATTTTATCAGTCCCTGTTTGCAGAGAAGCGATATGGAAACTGCCGACGCTGCCGCCATGACCGCCGTAAAGGTACCGGTTATTAAAAATACGACCTTCCATCTGAAAAACATTGAAAAAATGCTTGCTACGAGCGGTCCGGCAAAGCCGGCTATGCAAAAAGATGGAACATATTATACGGGCATATTCTTGCTCCGTGTTTTCGGAAATGACCTTCATCATAGGCCCTCTGAGCATTGAAAGCGCAAAGCCTATAAGGGTAAAGCAGATAAAATGAATCGGACGGCTTGCCACAGCCGGGACGGTCAATGTGCTGATACTCGTGATAAGCAGTCCTATGGATATCATCATTTTGGGATGAATACGCTCGCCTAAAAATCCGTTTACAAGCTGACCTATCGCATAAAAAATAAAGCAGACCGACGAGAGCATGCCGGTGTATTCTTTTGTGAAAAATTCATCTTTCAGCATATCGGGCGTTGATACGCTGAGTATATTTCTTGTAACATAGCTGGCGAGATATGTGATTATGCATATGCTTCCGATGCGCCATGCGGTCGACAGTTCTTTTTTCATAATAATCACCATTTCCTTTCAAGACACAAAATACGATAAAATCATCAAAACGGTGATTATTATATCGCATATGTTTCGGCTTCCTTTGGCAGCAAAGGCAAGAAACAGGCGGCTTTATAATTTTCAGCGTGATTTTTCACGCTGTCACCTTATTCCCCTGACAATACGGTAACCGTTTTCACCGTACAGCTTTATAAGCTCATCCGACATATCGCTGTCGGTGATATATGTGTATGACGTGTCGAGCGGCAGAGTGGTGTAGAGTGCGCTTTTTCGAATTTGTCGCTGTCTGCAAGTATAAATACCGAATCTGCGCGCGAAACAATGGCTCTTTGAAGCGGAACTGTCTGCTCGTTCTGTATTGCATAGTCCGCTTTTGAGCGAAAGGGCGGACGGTGTGATGAATACCTTGCCGAGGTGAAGGCATTTGAATGAGTTTTCAGCCAAATATCCGAAAAACGAATTTTCACCCTTTTAAAAATCTGCCGCCGATCAGTATTACCTCAAAGCCGTCCTTTTTGGATCACAACATTGAAAATGTCGAGCGAATGTGTTATGACCGTAAGATTGTTGAAGCAGGACACCAGCATTTTTTGCCAGTTCGAGACCGGTGCTGCCTTCATCTATGGTCACGACATCGTTTTCATTTATAAAGCGGCATGTAGCTTTTGACAAAGACTTCTTCTTGTCAAGGTTCAATTCCAGACGGTCGGAAAGAGGTGAGTTCATCACCGCGCCGCCGATACTTACGGCGCCGCCGTGCACACGGATCAGCTTGTGTTCACGTTCCAGCGTCAGCAGGTCTCGCCTGACTGTTTCGACCGAAACATTGAGATCACTGCTTATCTGAGCCGTGGTCACGGCACCGCTCCTTTTAAGCATTTCACATATCAAATTCATACGTTCATTTGCAAACATTTCAAATCAACTCCACATAAATGCATTATAATCCACACAAACGGTCTTGTCAACACATATTTGACTTAATTTTGCTAATTCCTATTGACATTATGGGAATAAGGAAATATAATTACCTGTGAAATAGGTAGGAATTAAAATGTTGCCGAGAAGGAGGAATAACCAATGATGATATCTTCAAAGGGCAGGTATGCGCTGCGTGTCATGCTTGACCTTGCCGAAAGGGACAACGGCTCATACTTAAGGCTAAAGGATATTGCTGAGCGGCTCGGTATTCCGAGGAAATATCTTGAAAGTATCATGACCGAGCTTTCAAAAACGACCTTGTTGAAAGCGCTATAGGAAAGACCGGCGGTTACAGACTGAAAAGGGCTCCTGCCGAATATACTGCCGGCGATATTTTAAGAGCGGCTGAGGGACAGCTTGTGCCGGTGTCATGTTTATCAAGGGATAGTAAAAGTGCGACGGTTCTGACTCCTGCTATACACTGCCGTTCTGGATAGGGCTTGAAAAGCACATCAATTCATACATTGATAACTACACATTGAAGGATCTCCTTGACCACGCCAAAACGATCAGGGAGACATGCTGCAACAGAGAAAAAAAAGGGGAATGAAAAATGAAGAACAATAATATTCTTGAGGTAAAGGATCTGCATGTAAATGTAGGTGAAAAGGAAATACTGCACGGAGTTGATCTTACAGTCGGCAAGGATGAGACCCATGTTTTGATGGGACCGAACGGTACCGGTAAAATCAACGCTCGGATATGCCGTGACCGGCAATCCGCAGTATGAGGTAACATTCGGCAGGATATACTTTGACGGTGAGGATATCACGGAACTGCCTGTAAACGAAAGGGCAAAGAAGGGTATATTCCTGTCGTTCCAGAATCCGCTTGAGGTGCCGGGAGTTACGCTCAGCGCCTTTATAAGAAGCGCTCTTGAACAGAGAACCGGCAGCAGAATAAAGCTGTGGGATTTCAAGAAAAGGCTGACCGAAACGATGAAGCTGCTCAAGATGGACGAGTCGTATGCCGAAAGAGACTTAAACGTAGGCTTTTCCGGCGGCGAAAAGAAAAAGGCAGAGATATTGCAGATGCTGATGCTCGAGCCTAAGCTTGCCATACTTGACGAGACCGATTCGGGACTTGATGTCGATGCCGTCCGCACCGTGTCTGAGGGCGTGCGTCTTTACCGCGAAAAGGTACACGGTTCATTGCTGATAATCACACACAGCACCCGTATACTTGAGGCGCTGACCGTTGACGCGGCGCATATTATGGAAAACGGTGTAATTGTCAAAAACGGCGGAGCCGAGCTTGTGGGGAGGTCAACAGCAACGGCTTCGGCGATATAAAGGCTGACTAAAGGGCGGTGACATTTGTGAGAGAAAAAAAGTATGGTAGATGATATCGACCGCAGCGTATATGATATCCGCGATGAGGAGCGTGACGCTTACAGGATCGAGTCGGGGCTGACTTCGGCTATTGTGGACAAGCTGTCCAGAGAAAAGAACGATCCGGAGTGGATGCGGCTGTTCAGGCTGCGCTCACTTGAAATATACAATGAATTGCAGGTGCCTGACTGGGGACCGTCCATAGAAGGACTGGACATCGATAATATAGCGACCTATGTCAGACCAAACACCAAGATGCAGAACGACTGGAAAAACGTTCCCGAGGACATAAAGGGAGACCTTTGACAGGCTCGGAATACCCAAGGCGGAGCGAAAGTCGCTTGCCGGTGTCGGTGCTCAGTATGACTCTGAGCTTGTGTATCACAATGTCAAGGCTGAGGTCGCCGAGCAGGGCGTCGTTTATACCGATATGGAGAGCGCTCTGACCGGAGAATACGCCGAGATGGTAAGAAAGCATTTCATGAAGCTGGTCACGCCGCGTGACCACAAATTTGCCGCGCTGCACGGGGCGGTCTGGTCGGGCGGCTCGTTTGTTTATGTGCCTAAAGGTGTTCAGGTATCTATTCCGCTGCAGTCATATTTCAGGCTGAATGCGAAGGGTGCCGGTCAGTTTGAGCACACTTTGATAATCGTTGACGAGGGTGCAAGCCTGCATTTTATCGAGGGCTGCTCCGCACCTAAATATAATGTCGCCAATCTGCACGCCGGATGTGTCGAGCTTTATATAAAGAAGAACGCAAAGCTTAGGTATTCCACCATTGAAAACTGGTCGAAGAATATGTATAACCTCAATACAAAGCGCGCCCTGGTCGAGGAAAACGGCGTTATCGAGTGGGTCTCGGGGTCGTTCGGTTCGCATGTAGGATGTCTTTATCCCATGAGCGTTTTAAAGGGCGATAATTCAAAGACCGAGTTTACCGGCGTTACCTTTGCCGGCAGCGGACAAAATCTTGATACCGGCGCCAAGGTCGTGCATATAGGGACGCAATACAAGCTCATATATGAACACGAGATCCATCAGCAAAAGCGGCGGAATAAGCACCTTCCGCAGCAGCGTCGTGGTCGAAAAAAGCGCCGAGGGCGCAAAATCGTCGGTGTCATGTCAGTCGCTCATGCTTGATTCCGAGTCGCGTTCCGACACGGTGCCTGCAATGGATATAAGGACCAAAAAGGCAGCCGTCGGACACGAGGCAAAGATAGGCAGTATAAGCAATGACGCCGTGTTTTACCTTATGAGCCGCGGAATGAGCGAGGAGGATGCGAGGGCGCTTATAGTAAGCGGCTTTGCCGATAATGTCTCTAAGGAGCTGCCGCTCGAATACGCTGTTGAAATGAACAATCTTATACGCCTTGAAATGAAGGGCAGCATAGGCTGATAAAGGAGAGTGGCGCATTTATGAATGATACTGAGTTTATGAAGGTAAACGTTTTGCCGACAAGGACATGGAACAGGCTTTCGGTCAATGAAAGCTATGTAAAGTGGGACAGCTCACTTGAAAGCGATCTCGGCAATGAGATGATAGATATAAAGGAAAACGGACAAATTGTTAAATTTTCTGTCGCCGGTAAAGGTCAGTTTTCCAAAAAATATCAGTATTTCGGTTGGTGCCGGTATTACCGGTACCGTATATGAAATATTTGAGCCGACAGCAAGTCTTTCGGCTGCTACCGATATTTTTATGGGCGACGGCGCTTCTCTGAAGCTTGTGCAGATATATAAGTCGGAAACGGATGCCGCCGTTATCGAAAGGGTCACTGCGAAATGTCCCGAAGGATCACGCCTTGAAACGGTGAAATTGGTGCTTGGCAGGGGAGATACCTATACCGACACTAATGTTACCCTTGAGGGCTGCAAAAGCTCATACAAGGCGGATATAGGCTATTTTGCAGCAGGCACACAGCGGCTTGACTTTAATGTTGCCGTAGATCATTTTGGCAAAGACACCGAAAGTGAGATAAATGCCGCAGGTGCATTAAAGGACGCCGCAAGCAAGGTATTCAGAGGTACCATTGATTTCAAAACGGGCTCGGCAGGTTCGGTCGGCAACGAGCATGAAACGGTTCTTATGCTTGGAGACAATGTTATAAATAAGACCGTTCCGCTGATACTTTGTGCAGAGGAAAATGTTGTCGGCAATCACGGTGCGACCATAGGTGAGCTTGACGACGATACGCTGTTCTATTTTGAGAGCAGGGGGATCGACCGCGAGACAGCCGAGAACATACTTGCCAAAGCGTCGGTCGAGCGTGTGGCGCGCAGCCTTGATGACAATGAGCTGTCTGAAAGTATCATGGGCGAGCTTAACAGTCTGTTTTAGGATATGGGGTCAGATATGGTGATGGATTACAAAAAGGATTTTCCGATCTTTAAAAACACGGATGTTGCGTATCTCGATAATGCAGCTACGGCACAGCGGCCGCGGTGTGTGATAGATGCGGTCGACAGCTTTTTATGAGAAAAGCAATGCAAATCCCTTGAGGGGACTTTATCCCTTAAGCGTTGAGGCGACCGAAATATATGAAAACGCGAGAAGAACTGTAGCAGGGTTTATAGGTGCCGGCGATCCGGACGAGATAGTATTTACAAGGAACACAACCGAAAGTATTAATCTTATCGCGTACAGCTACGGACTGAAGTATGTAAAACCGGGCGACGAGATCGCGGTCTCAATAATGGAGCACCACAGCGATCTTTTGCCATGGCAGATGGCGGCAAGGGCGACCGGTGCGACCTTGAAATTCATCGAGTGCGAGCCTGACGGCAGTCTTGATCTTGAAAAAGGTCGAAAGCACAGTGACAGATAAAACGAAGATAGTCGCTATGACCGAGGTGTCCAATGTTTTGGGCAGGAGATACCCTATCGAGGAGGTAAGCAGGATCGCGCACCGCCACAATGCGGTGATGGTGGTAGACGGCGCGCAGAGCACGCCGCACATGCCTGTTGATGTGAAAAAGCTCGGCGCTGATTTCTTTGCCTTTTCAGGGCACAAGATATACGGACCTATGGGCATAGGCATACTGTACGGCAGACGCGAGCTGCTCGACGCTATGCCGCCGTTTTTATCGGGCGGAGAAATGATAGAGTCGGTAAGCCGTGAGTCGGCTGTGTATGCCGAGGTGCCGCACAAATTTGAAGCCGGTACGGTAAATGCGGCAGGTGCCGCAGGACTTGCGGCGGCACTGCGGTATGTCCAAAATATCGGCTTTGAAAATATCATGCAGGCAGAGCATCGTCTCACCGCCAAGGCTTTTGACATGATGAAGGATATAAAAGGCGTCAATATTATAGGTGCTGCGGACGCAGCAAACCACAACGGTATAATCACATTCACGGTTGACGGCGTGCATCCGCACGATATATCCGAGGTTTTTGCTTCTGACGGTGTTTGCGTCAGAGCAGGTCACCACTGCGCGCAGCCGCTTTTGCGTCACTTAGGACTCATGTCTACCGCAAGGGCAAGCTTTGCGTTTTACAATACCGACAGCGATGTAGAAAGGTTCATTGACAGTCTTTCTGTATTAAGGGAGCGTATGGGATATGGAAAATAGAAGCTTTTATAACGAGATACTTACCGAGCACAACATCCATCCGGAATATAAGCATGATTTAGAGGATGCAGACATAACGCTTGAGGGCGTGAATCCAAGCTGCGGCGACGATATCATCCTGAAACTCAAAACCGACGGCGACATCATTACCGACGGTGCATTTGTGGGCGACGGATGCGCTATATCACAGGCATCATGTGATATAATGCTCGGAATGATAATAGGCAAAAAGCGTGACGAGGCGTTAAGGCTCGGCGATATATTCATGCGTATGATAAGGGGAGAGGCAAGCGACGATGAGATAGAGAGCCTTGAGGAGGCTTCGGCGCTCAATGATATATCCCACATGCCGGCGCGTGTAAAGTGTGCCATGCTCGGTTGGAGAACCCTTGGCGAAGCGTTGGGCAAAGACCGGAAGGATTAAATTTAATAAAAAATAAAACGGCTGTGCAAATGACAAGATCATTTACACAGCCGTTTTCATAATCCGTGCTTATTAAGCATAAGATTGCTTAGATTACTCATCCAGAAGTCTTGCGTTTTCTTTTACGATAGCAAGCTTATCTATGCAGGATTTGCAGATATTTCTCTGCTTGTAGGTGAGTATTCCGTCGAGTCCGCCACAGAAAATGCAGGTGGGCTCATACTTCTTGAGTATTATTGAATCATCATCAACATACACCTCAAGTGCGCCGCCCGACTCTTTAATCCCGAATTTCTCTCTGAGTTCTGACGGCAATACCAGCCTACCGACACTGTCGACATTTCTCACAATACCTGTTGCCTTCATAAAAAGCACCTCCAAGTTCGCATTTTTCTACATTATACAATGTTATTTTCATTAAGTCAACAATATTTTGCAAATGTCACAAATTGTTAAAAAACAGAGCAGATTTGAGGCGAAAAAAATATGATAAATGCAATGTGGATTGGCATGATCGTGGCATCTACCGCCTGCCTGCTGCTTACCGGGAGAGCAGGAGAGTATACGGAAATAGTTTTTCGGGTGTTGACAGCGCCGTCAGGCTTTGTATTACCATGTTTGGACTTATGACGTTCTGGGGCGGATTTATGGAGATCGCCAATCAAAGCGGCGTTACTAAAATGTTTTCAAAGGTTATGTCACCGGTTGTATCAAGACTTTTTCCCGACGTACGAAAAGGCTCCGACGCACAAAAATCAATTTCCATGAATATAACCGCCAATATGCTGGGACTGGGGAACGCGGCGACACCTATAGGCTTAAATGCGATGAAGCAGCTATATATACTCGGCGGAAACAGACCGGCAGCCACCGACAGTATGGTGACCTTTGTAGTTCTTAATACCGCATCCGTTCAGTTAGTCCCGGTAACTGTAGCCGCTCTGAGGGCAAAAATACGGCTCGGTCTCGCCAATGCAGGTGCTGCCTGCGGTGCTTGCGACATCGGCTGCAGCGCTTATAGTGGGACTGACAGCGGAACGCTTATTCAGAAGAAAGGTGCCAAAACCATGAAAATTGACATAGCATCATTTGCTCTGCCTGCTATATTAATTTTATTTGTTGTGACCGGCGCTTTTAAAAGGATAAACGTTTTCAGCGCCTTTTTAAATGGAGCTGCCGACGGTATGAGATCGTTTGTGGGTGTTGCTCCGGCGCTTATAGCTCTGGTTTTCAGTGTAAAGCTGTTCAGAAGCTCGGGAATAATCGAGTTTTTAAGCGGTTTTATATCGCCTGTAACCGAAAAACTCGGTATGCCGGACGGCATTTTACCGCTTGCGCTGCTTAAGCCGGTTTCGGGCAGCGGTTCAACGGCATTGCTTTGCGATATTTTTGATACATACGGTCCCGACAGCATGACGGGGTTGACAGCATCGGTTCTGTGCTGTTCAAGTGAGACAACATTTTATACGATAGCCGTATATTATGGCTCGTGTAAAGTGAGCAATACGCGCCATACAATCGCCGCTGCGTTGTGCGGCGATATTGCGGCAGTGATCTTCAGTGTTTTATTTGTCAATATTATGTTTTGAGGTAAGGTGAATTTTAGTTTAGTGACACAACATGTATATTGATGGATGTAGGGCAGGGGCACGGCTCCTGCCGTTATTTTTGGCCGCTAAACTAAAATTTATCGTCATATAACATTGGTGTAAAAAGCGACGGAGGCTAAGCCTCCGCCGTTGGGTCTTATGCGTACAAACAATATAAGTGACGTGAATTGTCACTTTTTGAGCTCAGAAAGGGAGGGTTGAGTTTATCCTTATCTGACAGGATGATTTCCTCTATGCCTTCAAGCGGCCACTCGATCTTAAGCTCCGGATCATCCCATTTAAGGCCACCCTCGTCATTTGGATGATAAAAGTCATCTACCTTATAAACAAATTCGGCTTCATCGGATACGACAAGAAAACCGTGTGCAAAATTTTTTGGGATAAAGAACTGGCGGCGGTTTTCGGCTGTAAGCAGAACACCGACATGCTTTCCGTATGTGGGGCTATCCTTTCTTAAATCGACCGCAACGTCATATACCGCGCCATTAATAACGCGGACAAGCTTGGACTGCGGAAAATTTTTCTGAAAATGCAGACCCCTCAGCACGCCTTTTTGGATTTGGACTGGTTGTCCTGCACAAATTCGACATCGATACCGGCAGCTTTAAAATCGTTGTACTGATATGTTTCCATAAAATATCCGCGATCGTCACCGTATGCAGTAGGCTCTATTATAACAACACCGTCAATATCTGTTTTTATAAAATTAAACTTTCCCATTATCAACACTCCAAATGGTTTATTTGCCGGAATACATTTTGTCGTAGTATTTCTGATATTCTCCGCTTGTCACATTCTTTACCCAGTCGGCGTTGTCGAGATACCATTTAAGTGTCTTCTTTATACCGACTTCAAAGGTCGTTTCCGGATACCATCCGAGATCGTTTTTGATCTTTTCCGGATCAATACCGTATCTGCGGTCATGTCCCTTGCGGTCGGTAACATGCTTTATCATATGCTCTCCGACGGTGCTGTCCACATTTTCCTTTTACATAATCGATTATTGTTTTGACAATAAAGATATTTGGCCTTTCGTTGTGACCGCCGACGTTATATACCTCGCCTACTTTGGCGTTTCTTATAACCATATCAATAGCCTTGCAGTGATCGTCAACATAGAGCCAGTCTCTAACCTGCATGCCGTCGCCGTAGACCGGAAGATCCTTGTGTGCAAGGGTGTTGTTGAGGATAAGCGGTATCAGTTTTCAGGAAACTGATAAGGACCGTAGTTGTTTGAGCAGCGTGTTATATTTATCGGTAATTTATAAGTATCGTAATATGCCTTTACAAACATATCTGCCGATGCCTTTGATGAAGAATACGGCGAGTGGGGGCAAAGGGAGTGGTCTCCATAAAGAAGCCTTCGCTGCCGAGCGAGCCGTAGACCTCATCGGTCGAGACCTGGTGGAATTTAACACCTTCTCTATACGTATCATCACCGGTCTGCCATGCGGCTTTGTCAATATTCAGAAGGTTCACTGTGCCAAGGACGTTGGTGCGGACAAATATCTCAGGATCGCTTATGCTGCGGTCGACGTGGCTTTCTGCCGCAAAGTTTACAACATAGTCTACTGTGTTTTCGGCAAATATCCTGCTGATAGCGTCGTGATCCCTTATATCCGCCTGTACAAAGCTGTAATTGGGGTCGTTTTCAACCGACTTTAAGTTTTCAAGGTTTCCTGCGTAGGTCAGCGAGTCAACATTTATTATTTTTATATCCCGATACTTATTCAGCATATAAATAATGAAATTTGAACCGATAAAGCCGGCGCCGCCTGTTACAAGATATGTTTTCATACTAATACTCCTTTTCACTCAGTGTTGCTTATGATTCTTTCTCTGCTTTTTCAAGCTTATTTATATAATCAGCAAGTGCGTCTTCCCAATAACGCATTTTATCCCCGACGGTCTGTTCAAGGTGAAGATTGCGAAGTGATGAATACGCCGGTCGCCTTGCTTTGCGCGCTGACTGCTCTGTTGTGCAGGGTGAAACCTTGCACGGAATACCCGACAATTCAACTATTTTGCATGCAAAGTCGTACCATGTACATTCTCCGCTGCCGGTGCAGTGATAAATACCGTAATTATCGGTAGCTGCTACGGCAAGAATATGGTAGGCAAGATCTTCGGCATTGGTCGGGTTGCCGCGCTGGTCGTCAACAACGCTCAACACACCCTTTTCACGGGCAATGTTCCGTATCGTTTTGACAAAATTTTTGCCGACAAGTCCGTAAAGCCACGAGGTTCGCATTATAAAAAGCCTGCTTGAATTTGCGGCTGCAAGCTGCTCACCATGCAGCTTTTGATTTTCCGTACTCAGTGACAGGATCACATGCGTCTGACTCAACATAAGGTACATTTGAATCGCCTCTGAACACATAATCGGTTGATATGTGGACAAATTTCGCACCGACCGACTCGGCTGCAATGGCGAGGTTTTCCGGACCGTGTGCGTTTATGCTGTCTGCGAGAACCGCGTTTGATTCGCAGCCGTCAACATTGGTCATGGCTGCACAGTTTACAATAATATTCGGTTTTTTATCGGTTACAAATGACAACACTGCTTTGCTGTCGTTTATATCAAGGTCGTCGATATCGACAGCAATAATTTCGCAGCTGCTGTAGCATGGGGGTATCCGACCAATCATGCTGTCATCATTGTTTATCAGACACCGGAGTGCATTTCCGAGTTGTCCTTTTGAACCGGTTATGAGTATTTTCATTTCTTCCTCCGCTTTCTATGCTTTATCAAAATTTAAGCATTGATATTATATGGATCAGCAGGTATTTGAAGCTCTTAGAACTGCTGCGTTCCCACGAATGGATCACACTGTATTCCGGCAGGAAAATCGCCTTACCGTATTCCGATGCTCTCAATGTCAGATCCGCATCCTCAAAATACATGAAAAATCTGTCGTCAAAACCGCCTATTTTTTTGAATATATCGGTTCGTATTACGAAAAAGCAGCCTGTACAAAACTCTATTTGAATCGGCTTGTCAATTACGGTATCAGACATGGTGTATTCATTTACAGCCTTTTTAAAGATCGGAAGACGTCTGCCTAAAAGATATTTAAGCGAAGGCTTCCTTTTTTTGGCAGTACCTGCTCCCTTCCGTCTGGATAAAGTATTTTCGGTGTAACCATTACAACATCGCCGTGCTCGTCAAGATACCGGCAAAGGGCGGACAGAACATCGCTTTTAATCTCAATATCCGGATTGATAACGGCATGATATTTCGAATTCAAATACGGAATACATACATTGTGAGCCTTTCCGAAGCCCAGATTTGATCCGTTTTTTAAAACGACAGCGTCCTTGTCGGCAGCAAGCGCATTGTCCACAGTGCTGTCGGATGAGCCGTTATCAGATATATAAAGTTTATAATCTACATCGTTTGTGTAACTTCTAATTGAAGATACAACTATGCTTATCTTATCCGCATTATTATAGGTAACTATGCATGCGGAAAGAGTCTGGTCAAACTGCATTGTATGCCTCCGTCAAATTTGTCCTTTTGTCATTTTATCACAACTGTACGGGCATTTCAACAGGATATTGAAAAATGCAGATGTTTTCAGCAATGTGATGTGAATATGTACGGTGTTTCGAAAGCAACAAAACAGGTGATTGTCATACTATGGAATTAGGAGATAAAAAATTTTTATGTCTCTTAAGGTCCGCTGTGCCGTCCGCCTGCATGCGGATATATTAAAATGGCGGAAGAACGGAGAAAATATGGCTGATATCAAATTTTCAGAATTTATACAAAAGCCGTGCAGTACATGCGGTTTTGGGAACACGCCGCTTGATGAGCTGCCGCTTACAATGAGCTATACCCCTATGCAGAAAATAGGAGAAACCTACAGTGAACATGATGCGCTTATGAGAGGAACACTGTTTCCTGAGCTTGACAAGCCGTTTAAAGGTAAGTTTACGGAGGCTCGAAGATAATGAACGATATGACTGCGAAACGTGAACAGCTGAAGAAAATATCTGAGGTTCAGTTTGCATTTTATGAGTGTGCGCTTTACCTTGACACGCATCAGAATGACACTGACGGCTTGAAAAAGTATGAAATGTACAGAAAAAAAAGCTCTCAGAGCTTGTTGCAAAGTACGAGGAAGAGTTCGGACCGCTGACGCTTACCGGAGACTTCGGCAATGACGGCTACGACTGGGCAAACAGTCCGTGGCCGTGGGAAAGGGAGGCAAACTGAATGTGGCAATATCAGAAAAACTGCAGTATCCGATTAATATAAAACAGACCAATCCAAAGCTTGCAGCACTCATAATATCCCAATACGGTGGACCTGACGGGGAATTGGGTGCAAGTCTGCGTTACCTCAGTCAGCGCTATGCAATGCCGTATCCGGAACTTAAGGGTCTGCTTACCGATATTGCGACCGAGGAGCTTGGGCATCTTGAAATGGTCGGAACGATCGTTTATCAGCTCACAAGAAATTTGAGTGAGGATGATATAAAAACCGCCGGATTTGACAGCTATTTTGTCGATCACACAAACGGTATTTATCCGCAGGCAGCATCAGGAGCTCCATTCAGCGCTATGGCAATAGCGTCAAAGGGCGACCCGATAACCGATCTCAGCGAATCGCTTGCAGCTGAACAAAAGGCAAGAACGACCTACGATAATATACTGAGATACTGTGCAGACGACCCCGATGTCAGGGATGTAATTAAATTCCTAAGACAGCGCGAAGTCGTGCACTATCAGCGCTTCGGTGAAGCACAGCAAACAAAGTGGAATGACAATGGCGGAGCAGCTGACAAAACCGCTTGAAATAAGGCTTTTAAGTACATAAAAGGAGGATTTAAAATGAAACTGTTTAAGTTTGTTGTTATGCTGATTTTAATATTAATTACTGTTCGGACAGGCTATCTTTCACTTTTATATAAGGTCTCAACATCAACAGGCGCTTTTCTAATATGTTTAGGTATCACCTTGTTTGTTGCAAGTGATGGCGGTCTTGAAAGAAAATCAAATTGAATAATTGCTATCCTGATTACAGCATAGTTATATTTAACCTACAAATTTTCAAATTTTTGTTGATTTGTAGGTTAATTTGTGATATACTATTAGTAGTCAGGAGGTAATAGTATGACTGATATTATTTTGAGTATAAAGAATTACTTGCATCAAAACTTGAAATTGAGCAAAAACTTAGTGTTTTGCCCAAAGGATATATTTCTAAAAAGAAGATTGGCGGTAAGCAGTATTTATACTTGCAAACCCGTAACGGCGATACTGTTGAGAGCAAATACATCAAGGCTGAAGAAGCAGATGAAATATCAAATCAAATTTCTTTAAGGAAAGAATACGAGGCACAATTACCCGAAGTTATATTAAGACTTGCTGATATTGAAACCGCCGCAGAGTTGTTGGATAAAGCATTACTTCGTAAATTAAAAATGCTTAAACTCACAAGCGGTATGGATAGCATTTCTGCTGACGAAAAAAGAAAAGCGAATTTCATTTTCAGATGCTATGACTTCAATCGAGGGTGTTCCTGTAAGCGATAGGGTAAAAATGACCTTGCCAATTGGAAGAAGGGTAATATTACATTCTTGTCGGTGTTCGAGCAAACACTTAGAAGATACGGTTTTGTAACGGAGGTATAACAAATGCGTGACCCTTATTTATATGATGATGTTAACGTGCTTAAAAATTTAGCGGATATAAAAGATTCAGAATTACTACGCAAAGCAGAGGCTGATATTACCGGTCTTGCTATGGCGGCAATTTATGACTATAAATATGATAAGTTTAATACCGAAACTTTGCAGGATATCCACCGCAATATCTTTGGTCAAATATTCGATTGGGCGGGAGAATTCCGCACTATTCAAATGGTGAAATATGAAGACGTACTTGGCGGTGACACCGTTCGTTATGCATATCCGAAAGAAATTAAAAAGCAGCTTAACGATACTATGAAAGAAATCGCCAAGCTCAAAAGAACCGGCGATAATGATAAGGATATTGTTTTCAAACTTGTTCGTATTATAGCAAGTATTTGGCAAACCCACCCCTTCCGTGAAGGCAATACACGAACGGTTATAGTGTTCGCTGTTCTGCTCGCAAAATCAATGGGATTTGAAGTTGAACACGAACTCTTTAAAACAAACTCTGCCTATGTTCGAAATGCTTTCGTCTGGGCTTCACAAGGTATTTATTCTAAATATGAATACCTTGAACGCATCTTCTTCGATGCAATCCTCGGCGAAGATAACGAAACCAACACCCCAACCGAAACCAAAGCAAGTAAATATGATACCATCGGCGAATACAAAGTTAAAGACTATAAAGAACGCCCGCATGAGTATACGGAAGAGTAATATTAAAATATGAAAAAAAAGAATTAGAATATATTCAAAAAAATTTTAAGGATAAGATAAATAACAAACCTAAAAAATTGTATAAATATAAACGTTTTGACTCAAATACAATTGATAGTATTCGAAATGATTATATTTGGTTAAAGTAAGCCATCAGTATTAAATGATCCTTTTGAGTCTTTTTTGTAAATGCTGATTTTAATCCGAACAAACTTATTAATTTCGCTGAAGATTATCAATTCTTTTCGGATGAGTACTTAACTAAACTATGGCATAAGCGTGTTGAGAATGGCGAAAATGTAATTGAAGTGTTAAAGCAAATGACTGATGAAATTGAAAACAAGGATGAAAAAAATACTTGCAAAAGATAAATTGTATTATTGTTATAAAAATATGCGTGAGTTTTATATGCAATCATCTTTAGATTTTACAAAACTGATTGATAATTCTTTTTTTAATAGGAAGTTTAACAACAAATCCACTATCGATTACTATGTGGTCACATTATGGAGATTCCCATAATGGGGTTTGTATAGAGTATGATTTATTAGAAAATCCATATATAGATAAAAAGGTTTTGCCAGTAATATATACGGATACTACATTATCGCATGATGATATTCTTGATCAGGAATTATTGCTATATGCTATGCTTTTTAAATCGCCCGACTGGAAATATGAAGATGAATGGCGTGTGATCGTCCCAACACAAGATAATCGTTTTTATGCTAAACCTTCAGCTATTTATTTAGGTGCAAAAGGATGGCATAATGATGAAATATTAAAAGATTTGCAGTTGATAGTTAAAGAAAAGAATATTGATTTACATATTGTACATAAATCTTATTCATCTTATCGGTTGGAAGATATGAATTTAAGCAAAACAGGCAATGAAAATAAAGAACAATAAAAGATACAAATTATACAAGGAAGTGTTAAAGTGATTAGATTTAATGAAACAGAAATCAGAAATAGTGCAAAGGAAATTTTAGAGTCTTTAGAACATTGGTCTAGACGTATCATTAATGATAAATTCACTGAAAAATATGGAAGAGATTATTTTGAATATAAGTTTGAAAATGGCGAAAATTTAATTAGGAGCGAAACTCAAAGAATAGTATCTGATAGAATGACAGAAAATCCTAATAGATTTCCACGAAAAATTGATGCTATCCTTATGGAAGATATTGCATATTTTTTATGTAAAGACAGTTTTTACAATGAGTTTTTAAAGAAATTTTAGAAGCTGATTTTTCAGGACAAGAAGAAGTTAGAAATAGATTATCGATCTTGAAAGATATAAGAAATAAGTTGTATCATGGGAATCCAATTTCCTATAGGGATGCTGAAAAAGCAATATGCTATTCTCATGATTTCATTGATTGCTATCAAAAGTACTATATTAAAACAGGTAGAGAACGCGATTACAATGTTCCTGTTTTCATTAAAGTAGAAGATTCTTTTGGCAGATGTGGTTATAGGGACGAAGCTAAACGAGAAAAGTTATCCTTATCATTTGAAGATATCAGACTTAGACCAGGTGACGAGTATAAAGTATGGGTTGAAGTTGATGCAAACTTTCCGGAAGATTTTTATGAAATTGCATGGTTCATGCACGATAAAAAAAGTAGGAGAAGGAAAAAGAGTTTGTTTTCAAGCCAACTGTAAAAATGGTTTCATCTCATCAATTTATTTATTGTAGTTTAGCAACAAAAAAGAGAATGGCATAAATATATCAATCATGATGATGGATTTAATATATACTTAGGAGAGATTTTGCCTCAATTGAAGATTTGTATTAAAAAACTTTTACATATTTTTTAGAGAGCAGAAATCAATACCGACCGGCTTTTTTTTATTCTTTCTTGCCTAAAGGTAAAAAACTGAGCCAATCCGATGTAATTGGATTGGCTCAGTTTTACTTATTTAAAATTTCTAATTTCGATTTTGGATAAATGTTCCTTGTGTTCTCAAGCCCATCACCCCAAGGTTCGGAATAAAATTTTTGTGCTATGTACAAAGAAATTTAACAACATCACCAACTTGAGGATTTCCATATTTCTCTTTGTTATCATCAAAAAAAGAGCCAATGCGTTTCACCATTTACGGGTAAGTTGTTCAAAGGAATAAGTGAATCTAGTTTTAGGCATCGTTTTCCCTGTAAATTACTATTGCAGTTCATGCCTGCTCTATCTTGCACAATGGTTGCAACAAATTTATTGCCATCTTTTTTTCAGCAAATCGAATAGTTTCAAGAAACTCTTTATAGTGCTTACTAAATTCTTCAGTATCAGGTCGGGAAATTAATCCAAAATCAAAAAAACTCATCATAAACAACGCGTAGACCATCTAATTTTCTGAATTGCATACCTTGCAATGGCGTTTTATTATATTCTTTTACACTTATAGGGTCCATAATAATTGGAACTATTCTTTTTTCAAGCGCCCAAGCCGCACCCAGTTCTGCCAAACAAAAAAGAACTACGCATATAAGATGATGTAATTAAAAGAATTATAACATCGCAATTTTTATATTGCTTTTTATGGTTTCAATAAAATTATCACTAGTTTGTATATTCCTTGCAATTGAACTGCTAAATACACAATCTTTGCTTATACCAAATCCATTTACTAATAAATTCAAAAAACAATTATGCAATCGTGTATCAATAGTTGAGTGACTAATAAAAACAGTTTTATTTGTTTTTTTTATCATGTTAATCTCCTTTATGTTATAGCATATACTCGGGCCAAGATATTTTTGTCAAGCTCGTCAAGAAACTTCTCTCCGATGTCGGGCTCTATCATATGAACATAATATGCTTTACCATAAAGATGTTCACGATAATTAACGAAATGAGTGGCATTAGAGTTTTGTAAATGAATTAAAACCCCAAATTTTTGACAAAAATGAATTTCTTTTCTAAGTTCACGCTTATAGCGCTTTGGAATGCGAACGTTTCCATTTTGAACAACTAGTCCTGTAATAAACTTGGGTTCTCCATAAGCAAATGTTTGTGTTTTCTCAGAGTTGATACTGAAATCATATTTATTGACTATTGAAGTTATTTCCGGTATCAATTGTGACATCTCGCTATTAGAAGAAAATGTAAGATCATCAGCGTATCTTGAATATGTAATGTCATTCTCCTTCGCATATCTTTGTATTTCCCAATCCATTCTTTTTGCAAATTATATTTGCAAGTTTAGGACTAGTCGGGGCACCTTGCGGTAGCACTCCTTTAAAAACAACAAAGTTTGGCAAGTTCCTGTGATCGCGCGATGTGTATCCGATATTCTTAAATATAGCAAATACCTTTTCCTCGGTGATTGATGGAAAGAAATCCTTTATATCCATACAAACAACAAAATCATGATTTGCGTGAAGTTCGGCATGAGTTTTAATAGAACGATTCAATTCAAAACCTTGTGCGTATATAGATACCTTAATCTTATTTAATATGTTTTCAAGTATCCAACGCTGCCGTGCTTTCAATCTTTTGCTTGGTGCAAGTATTGTCCTAATTTTGTTGTCGCTAATTAAATCAAACGCATGATAGTTATTTTCTAATGATATTCCTTGAGTACGCAAAACACGGTGAATATGTTCTTCGTCGAAAAAACACTGGGAGGTTTTTTATTTATTAATTTTTCTGCATATTTACAGCAACGATTAATAAACTTATCGTCATATTCTTTTTCATACAGTCCGTGTTTTTTAGCTTGATTATATAATTGTTATCCATATTAAACCTTCTAAAAAACGGGAGATCGCTACGTAAAATATAATTAATTAAAACATTTGATGTTGCAGAGCGGTTACTAAGAGAACGAAGAGAGCGCAAGTAAGCGCTCTGCAACATCAGTTAGTGCCGTTCTTAATATGAGGCGAATGCACCTCTTAGCTAACGATCTCCCGTTGATTAAACTATTTTTTCTTGGCTGAAAAACTTTTTTGGAGTTGGTAGATATGAGCATTCTTCCCAATCGAAGTCTACAGTAGCTTGTGCATCTGTGTTAAGATATTCATAATGTGATACTGATTGCGGATGAATTGCTATACTGTTTCCGTGTGCTGTTGTATAAAAATCTATTATTATTGAGTGTTAAGAAGTCGTTATCACATAGATATCGAATGTGTTTCATTATTTCAGTTTTAGGTAATTTGAGTTCTTCTGATATATATGTTAAATCACAGGTAGGATCTTGCCTTAGCATACCCAATATCAAGCAATCTAAAGTTTTTCTTCGTAATCCATTATTCACTCCTACTAGCAGCAAACGCATATGAATTTGCATCAGACTGCTTTTTCTTGTTTGTTAAATCCGAAAATACTCGGTCTTTTTGCATTCCTTGCCTTTTCGTATAAAGGGTGGTTTATTGAAATCAGTAGGTCGCCAAAAAAGCACTTATGGTGTTGTTGGGTGTGTTATAATAAAATGAAATCAATAGGCGGCACTTTTCAAACCCCATACAGTAAGGATATTCTGCTTCAGCAAAAAAAAAATCTCCAATTAGTTTTTCATATTTCTCAATTGTACTATATTCGTGTGTGTGTTTTTGGTAAAATGTTTAGCAGAAATCCATTCATCTTTGTAAATAGCAGTAACTTCATAGTTGAATTTTTCAAAATTATCATTAAGATGTTTTATTGCTCTCTGAGTTGGTGTTAAGCACATATAATATAGTTTTGGGTTGCCATAACCATCTATATTGTGTTTGTCGCAAAATTCATTCAGAACGCGCCAAATGGTTTTTCCTGTTCCGATTATATCATCAACAAATACAACGGCTTTAATATCTCGTAATGGGTCTTTAGAAAATTTTTGATTGTGAAGCTAATACTTGTTCGTTATCAATTCTGTTGAAATTATAAACTTGAATATCTGAGCGAACATTATCACTACCGGATTTAATACCACTAGATGATTCTACAGTAACATAAAGTACGTCTTTCAAATTGATTGTATATTTTGCAAGGTCTTTTTCTAGTAAATCAACTAACTGCACAAAACCTATCCTGACATTCTTCTTGGGTTAGGTATATGTATCTGCTAAAAGCATCCAAAAAACAGCATGATCTTTAGAATCAATATTTAGAAGCCAATCATCTAACTTTTTAGGTAGCTCTGCTATTCGGTCATGTGGATGAATTGTTTTAGGATTAATATTATTGTTTTCATAAAACAATTTCAAAGCGTCATAGTATATGACCTGATTTTTATATGAAATTTAATTTTAGATAAAAGAAATTATAAATCAGATAATAATTAAACATTGAAGGAAAGTTGAAATATGGTAAAAATACAAACAGTTTAAGGTGGTGGATGTATGGAACACATTACAGTTGGCAGAAAGTATAATGAAGGAAAGGTTGCTTTTGTTGAGTGCGTTAAGAACGGTTTGCTTGAAAATATCAATATTAAGGACAAGTGTTTTTTACTCGTTATACTCACCAAAGGAAAATTAGAATTTAAAATTGGTTGTGAGAAAATCACTGCTACCGCACCATCGTTTTTATGTTTCGATGAATGCGAAAACCCTGTGTTGATTTCAAAATCAAAAGCTAGATACACCTGTGTGTACTTCCATCCTAAATTCTTAAATATTAATATGACCTTTGAACTTTTTACGTTCCAGTAAATATGGCGATATTGCAACCACCCATGATATGTTTATGTTAAAACCATTTATTGATAAAGCTTTATTTGTTTGTTTTCTTTATACGAACAATGAGATCGGCGTGACTTCATCTAAGCTGGAGGCAGATATTCGTTCGTCGCAGAAGATTAAGGATGATTGGACGGTCGATGGAAGCGTTTCCAGCACGATGGCTGCTTATATTTCTTACCCTCAGGATTTGAGTGACCATTCTTTTTCCGTCTATGTCAAACGCCCTGGTCTTTCCTTCGGATATTTTTTCCGTGGAGGTGGAACTCTTTC
>VOFC01002348.1_pt1 | contig 35459 bp, 59 predicted proteins | sample 5384161 | NCBI WGS metagenome assembly VOFC01 (sample SAMN12384722, study PRJNA508395) | human gut metagenome | isolation source: healthy gut B | host: Homo sapiens | reverse complement strand
TGGGAGAACTGGTGCGGATGAAGCTGAATTCCATCCAGCGTATGGAAGTGACGTATGGGCGGATCAGCCAGGGGGAGATCCTGACATCGGTTCTACATTCGGATATTGAGAAGATCAAGCTTACGATGGAAGCAATTGACCATGAGGCATTTGAAATGGCGGTAGATACGATCTTAAAAGCAAAAGGATCTATGTGATCGGGAATCAGAAGCTGTTCGCCGCTCGCAAGTTTCTTAAGTTTTTATCTGAATCTGATATGCGAGAATGTAACGGTTCAATACGAACAGTTCCAGCGAGATTTTTGAACAACTGATCCGTGTCAGTGAAGATGATGTGGTGATAGGGATCAGTTTTCCGAGATATTCCATGCGTACTTTGAAAGCACTGGAATTTGCAAGCAATCGGAAAGCAACAGGTGATCACGTTGACGGACAGTGTACATTCTCCGATGACACTGTATTCTTCCTGCAATCTGATCGCAAGAAGCGATATGGCGTCCATCGTAGATTCGCTGGTAGCACCTTTGAGTGTGATCAATGCGTTGGTGGTAGCTCTCTGTATGAAGAAACAGAAAGAGGTTATCACAACACTTGAGACGATGAGTAAAGTAGTTGTCATCGGAGGCGGTGCTGCAGGAATGTTTGCCTCTATTGCAGCGGCCGGGTGTGGACATCAGGTCGTGGTATATGAAAAGAATGAAAAGCTTGGAAAGAAACTTTATATCACGGGAAAAGGCAGATGCAATATTACCAATGCCTGTGATATGGAAGGCCTGTTCGATGCGGTCAGAACAAATGCAAAGTTCTTATACAGCAGTTTTTACGGATACACGAATCAGCAGGTGATCGATTTCTTTGAGCGGATCAATGTGCCGGTGACAAAGATTGAACGTGGAGACCGTGTATTTCCGGTGTCGGATCGTTCTTCGGATGTCATCCGTGGTCTGGAACGGGAGATGGACCGTTTGGGCGTGGAAGTGCATCTGCGGACAGCAGTAAAAAAAATAGTGTCGAAAAAGACGGACATTTTGAAAAAATCATACTGGGAGACCAGACGCAGGTTTGTGCAGATGCATGTATCGTGGCAACTGGGCGGATTGTCTTATCAGTCAACCGGATCCACCGGTGATGGCTTCCGCTTTGCAGAAAGCCTCGGTCATACCGTGACGGAATGTATGCCGGCGCTGGTACCGATGGAATGCAAAGAGGATTGGGTGCCCGAACTGCAGGGGCTTTCTCTTCGGAATGTTAATGTGACGATCTGTGACGGAAAGAAAAAGCTGTACGACGATTTCGGAGAAATGTTATTTACGCATTATGGTGTGAGCGGACCGTTGATCTTAAGTGCGAGCAGTTATGTTGGAAAGAAACTGAAAGCAAAAGAACTGATTCTTAAGATCGATCTGAAACCGGCGCTTTCAGAGGAACAGCTGGATCACAGGGTGCTCCGTGAATTTGAGGAGAATCAGAACCGACAGTTTAAGAACGCGGTGCACAAGCTGTTCCCGTCAAAACTGATTCCGGTTATGATTGAACTGAGCGGGATTGATCCCGAGAAGAAGGTCAATGTGATCACGAAAGAAGAACGTCTTGGATTTGTAAGACTGATCAAATCCTGACGTGTACATTGACAGATTTAAGAGATTATAACGAGGCAATCATAACTAAAGGTGGAATTAAAATCAAAGAAGTTGATCCTGGAACGATGGAATCAAACTGGTGAAGGGATTACATTTTGCCGGAGAGGTACTGGATCTGGATGCAGTGACAGGTGGATATAACTTACAGATTGCCTGGTCTACCGCATATGCGGCCGGAACGGGGATCCAGATATAGAGTGATAAAAAAAATAGAAAATAAAACAGAACGTATCATGGGATATAACGTAGCAATAGATGGACCGGCAGGAGCCGGAAAAAGCACGATCGCAAAACTTGTAGCAAAAGAAAAGGGATACATTTATGTAGACACAGGGGCAATGTACAGAGGCCTTGCAATTCATTTCCTGGATAAGGGCATTGAACCGGGAGAGACGGATAAAGTGATCGAAGCATGTAAAGATGCAGAAGTAACAATCGCCTATGAAGATGGTGTGCAGCATGTATACCTGAATGGTAATGATATTTCATCACGTCTGAGAAATGAAGAAGTGGGGAACATGGCATCTGTAACATCTGCAATTCCGGAAGTGCGTAAGAAACTACTGGAACTGCAGCAGAACCTGGCGAAAGACACAGGATGTAATTATGGACGGAAGAGATATCGGTACATGTGTCCTGCCGGGCGCAGACGTAAAGATCTATCTGACCGCCAGTGTAGAGACCAGGGCGAAGAGACGGTATGACGAACTTAAGGAAAAAGGCGAGGACTGCAATCTGGAAGAAATCGCACACGACATCGAAGAACGTGATCACAGAGATATGACCCGTGAGATCGCACCGTTAAAGCAGGCAGAGGATGCAGTGCTGGTAGACAGCTCACACATGACGATCGAAGAAGTGGTAAAAGCAATCGTAAATTTGTGCAAATAGACAATCCGGCACAAAGCGGCAGACGAAGATAATGGTAATATATTTGAAAAAAGAGCTGTGGTACAGAAAAAGGAATTACACTATATGAATGTTGAACTGGCAAAAACAGCAGGATTTTGCTTTGGAGTAAAGCGTGCAGTAGATACAGTGTATAAACAGATAGAAAAACATCAAAGTGAAAAAGATATTCACTTATGGACCGATCATCCATAATGAAGAAGTGATCAAAGATCTGAGAAGCCATGGAGTAGAAGTCCTGAATGGTGAAGAAGAATTGAAAACAGTGGATGCGGATGTGGTTGTGATCCGGTCTCATGGTGTAGCAAAATACATTTATGATATCATGGATGAACGCGGGATTACATGTGTAGATGCGACTTGTCCTTTTGTGAAGAAAATTCATAAGATTGTTGCAGAAGAAAGTGCCAAAGGATCGTACATTGTGATCATCGGAAATGGCGAACATCCGGAGGTAGAAGGTATCCGCGGATGGGCAGGAGAACAGGTGACTGTGATACAGACGCCGGAAGATGCAGAAAAGATTTGAATTGCCTGAAAAAGAACAGAAAGTATGTATCGTTGCCCAGACGACATTTAATTACAATAAATTTGAAGATATAGTTGAAATTATTTAAAAAAAGGGGTATGATATAATTGTTTTAAATACGATTTGCAATGCGACGAACGAAAGGCAGACTGAGGCTCGTCAAATTGCAGCGAGAGTAGATGCTATGGTTGTGATAGGTGATAAACGTAGTTCGAATACTCAGAAGCTATTTGAAATCTGCAAAGAGGAATGTTTGAATACGTACTATATACAGACACTTGACGATTTGGATATTAATCAATTAAGGTCCGTGGAATCAGTAGGTATTACAGCAGGGGCATCCACGCCCAATAAAATAATTGAGGAGGTTCAAAATAATGTCAGAATTAACTTTTGAACAAATGTTGGAAGAGTCTTTTAAGACAATAAGAAATGGAGAGGTTGTAGATGGTACAGTCATCGACGTTAAACCTGATGAAATCATCTTGAATATAGGCTACAAAGCAGACGGTATCATTACAAGAAATGAGTATACTAACGAAGCAAACGTTGATCTTACAACAGTTGTTTCTGTTGGTGATGAGATGAGCGCAAAAGTCCTGAAAGTAAATGATGGTGAAGGACAGGTTCTGCTGACATATAAGAGACTTGCAGCAGAAAAAGGCAATGAAAGATTAAAAGAAGCATTCGAGAATCATGAAGTATTAAAAGCTCCTGTAACTCAGATTCTTGGCGGCGGATTAAGCGTAGTAGTTGATGAAGCAAGAGTATTCATTCCTGCAAGCCTCGTTTCCGACACATATGAAAAAAAAGACCTGAGCAAATATCAGGGACAGGAAATTGAATTCGTAATCAGCGAGTTTAATCCTAGAAGAAATCGTGTGATCGGTGACAGAAGACAGCTTCTTGTTGCTGAACGTGCTGAAAAACAGAAAGAACTGTTTGCTAAGATTAACGTAGGTGACAGAATGGAAGGAACTGTAAAGAACGTTACAGATTTCGGAGCATTCATCGACCTTGGCGGAGTAGACGGACTTCTTCATATCTCTGAGATGTCTTGGGGACGTGTTGAGAATCCTAAGAAGGTTTTCCAGGTTGGAGATAAAGTAGAAGTGATGATCAAAGATATCCATGATACAAAGATCGCACTCAGCCTGAAATTCCCAGAGACAAATCCATGGGCTAATGCAGCAGAGGATTATGCAGTCGGAACAGTAATTACAGGTAAAAGTTGCAAGAATGACAGACTTCGGAGCATTTGTTGAACTGGCTCCAGGAGTAGATGCATTACTTCATGTTTCTCAGATTTCAAGAGCACATGTTGATAAACCGTCTGATGTACTTTCAGTTGGACAGGAAATCACAGCTAAGATCGTTGATCTGAATGAAGCTGAGAAAGATCAGCCTGAGCATGAAAGCTTTAGAACAGCCGGAAGAAGCTGCAGAAGAGACAGACGCTGAGTAATATCAAATCAGATATATACAGACAGGAAAGGATAGAGGAAATGAGCCTCTATCCTTTCTATGCCAATGAGATAAAGGGAACCTGCCAATGGCAGGTTTTCTGTGCGTATGTGCATTTGTTAAAAATGCAACAAGATGTTCAGGAAAATATACAATGAAATTAGTCACTTTCTATAGAAATTTGTCTATATTTCCTGTATATTATATAAAGAGTAAATAGGAAGGAAGGAAAAAAAGGATGGCATTGTTAACATTTAAGGGTGGTATTCACCCGGATGACGGCAAGAGCCTGGCTAAAGATAAGGCAATTGTCGATGTAAAACCTAAGGGCGATCTGGTGTACCCTGTATCACAGCATATCGGTGCTCCGGCAAATCCTGTGGTAGCCGTTGGCGATCATGTTTTAAAAGGCCAGATGATAGCAGAAGCAGGAGGATTCGTATCTGCTCCGATTTATGCATCTGTATCTGGAACTGTAAAAGCAATCGCACCACATCTGAATCCGACAGGAGGAAGAGTGAACAGTATCGTGATCGAAAATGATGGAGAATACAAAGAAGTGGAATATCCAGCTGTAACTCCGTTAGAAGACATGAGCAAGGAAGATATCCTGAATGCGATTGGAACAGCGGGAGTAGTAGGTATGGGTGGTGCCGGTTTCCCTACGAGAGTAAAACTTTCACCAAAGGAACCGGAAAAGATTGATTACATCATTGCAAACTGTGCAGAGTGTGAGCCATATATCACAGCTGACTACAGAACAATGATCGAGACTCCGGAAAAGCTGGTTGGAGGAATGAAGATTATCCTCCGTCTGTTCGACAACGCGAAAGGAATCTTTGGTGTAGAGGACAACAAACCAGACTGTATCGAAAAATTAAGAGAACTGACAAAAGATGAACCTCGTATGGAAGTTCTGGCACTGAAGACCAAGTATCCTCAGGGTGGTGAGCGTCAGCTTATTTACGCTACAACAGGGCGCGCAATTAATTCCGCAATGCTTCCGGCAGACGCAGGATGTGTTGTAGATAATGTGGCAACAATGGTAAGCGTGTACCAGGCTGTTGTTGAAGGAAAGCCTTCAATGGAACGTGTTGTAACAGTAAGTGGGGACGCTGTTGCAGAGCCAGGCAATTTCAGAGTACCATTTGGCATCAATCAGCAGGAGCTTGTAGAGGCAGCAGGAGGATTTAAAACAGAGCCTGAGAAACTGATCTCCGGTGGACCTATGATGGGATTCTCTATGTTCTCCTTAGATGTACCTGTAACAAAGACTTCTTCATCTATTCTTGGATTTACCAAAGATGAAGTGGCTAAGATGGAACCATCTCCATGTATTAACTGTGGACGTTGTGTAGAAGCCTGTCCAAGCCGCCTGATCCCATCGAGACTGGCGGATTATGCAGAACATCATGACGAAGAGAAGTTTACAAAACACGAAGGACTCGAATGTATGGAATGTGGTTCCTGCAGTTTCGTATGTCCGGCAAAACGTCCGCTGAAACAGGCAATCGGATCTATGAGAAAGATTGCATTGGCGAACCGTAAAAAGAAAAAAAATAACTAGAAAGAAGAAGAGGTGAACAAAAGTGAGTGAGAACAATTTGAAAATGTCATCTTCACCACATATTCGTTCCAAAGCGACTACCAGCAATATTATGCTTCTGGTAGCCATCGCACTTTTTGCCGGCGTCTGCATTTGGTGTATGGAACTTTGGACTGCCGGCATTCGGAATGCTGGTTACAACAACAGTTGTAGCAGTACTGACGGAATACATATATGAAAAATTAATGCATAAAAAGATTACGATCAACGACTGGAGTGCAGCTGTAACAGGTCTGTTACTTGGTCTGAATATGCCGCCTACAGCACCATGGTGGATGGGAGCAATCGGTAGTGTATTTGCTATTCTGATCGTAAAACAGTTATTCGGAGGTCTGGGACAGAATTTCATGAACCCGGCGCTGGGCGCAAGATGCTTCCTTCTGCTTTCATTTACAAGCCAGATGACAAGCTTTGTATATGACGGTGTGACAGGGGCTACACCACTTGCACAGTTAAAAGCAGGTAATACAGTGAATACGATGGATATGCTGATCGGTAGAATTCCTGGAACCATCGGTGAGACATCCGTGATCGCAATCGTGATCGGAGCAATCTTCCTGATCCTTATGGGGAGTAATTGATCTCAGAATTCCTGGAACATACATTGTTACATTTGTGATCTTTGTCGGAATCTTCGGACATATTGCAAATCCGGATGTCGGATTCTTTGATCCACAGTACATCACAGCACACCTCTGCGGAGGCGGACTGATGCTTGGAGCATGGTTTATGGCAACCGATTATGTAACTTCCCCGATCACACCGAAAGGACAGTTTGTATACGGTATTATCCTTGGTGTGTTAACAGGTCTGTTCCGTCTGTTTGGCGGTTCCGCAGAAGGAGTTTCTTATGCGATCATCATCAGTAACCTTCTTGTACCGCTGATCGAGAGAGTTACTCTTCCAAAGCCTTTCGGTAAAGGAGGAGAAAAATAATGAATAAGATTATCAAAAATACACTGATCCTTACATTGATTACTGTAATTGCCGGATTCTTACTCGGTGCTGTATATGAGATCACAAAAGATCCGATTGCCCAGTCTCAGGAAAAGACAAAAAAGAAGCATGGCAGGCGGTATTTTCAGATGTGAAAAAACTTGATGATTTTAAAGCAGAAGATGTAGATCAGAAAGCAGCAAGACAAAGCTGTAAAAGATATGGGTACAAATGCAACAGTTGATGAAGTCTGTACAGCAGGTGATGAAGGATATGTCATCACAACAACAGATAAAGACGGATTCGGCGGCAATATCCAGATCACAGTTGGTATTAAGAAAGACGGAACCATCAATGGTGTGTCTATCCTTTCTATCAGTGAGACAGCAGGACTTGGTATGAAAGCTACAGAGCCTTCATTCTATAATCAGTATGTGAATAAAAAAGCTGATAAATTCGTAGTTTCCAAAGACGGTGGCGACGGAGAACAGATTGATGCCTTAAGTGGTGCAACCATTACTTCAAGAGCTGTAACAGGAGCTGTCAATACAGCACTCGGATATTATCAGAATGCATTTAAGTAAATTAGGAGGTAGTATATCATGAATAAATGTACTGAAAGAGTATATAACGGTCTGATCAAAGAAAACCCGACCTTCGTCCTGATGCTTGGTATGTGTCCGACCCTGGCAGTAACCACCACCGCGATCAACGGTATCGGTATGGGACTGTCTACTACAGTCGTACTTGTACTGTCAAATATGTTGATTTCCATGTTACGTAAAGTGATTCCGGATTCAGTCAGAATGCCGGCATTCATCGTAGTCGTAGCATCTTTCGTAACAATTGTACAGTTCCTTTTAGAGGGATTCGTTCCAAGTCTGTATGATTCACTTGGACTTTACATCCCACTGATCGTTGTTAACTGTATCATCCTTGGACGTGCAGAAAGTTATGCATCTAAGAACCCGGTACTTCCATCTATCTTCGATGGTATCGGTATGGGACTTGGATTTACATTTGGTCTTACCTGTATCGCGATCGTTCGTGAGTTTATCGGAACCGGAGCTATCTTCGGTGTTCAGATTCTTCCACTTGCAGACGCAGCAGCAGGAAAAGGCGGATATGTACCAGTAACAATCTTCATCCTGCCTGCAGGAGCTTTCCTTGTTCTTGCATTCTTAGTTGCAGGTATGAACAAGCTTAAGAAACGCGCAGCACAGAAAGGCAAGAAGATTGCCGAGCCACAGGGATGCGGTACAGACTGTGCATCATGCGGCGGATGCGGAAGCAAAGTATTCCCAACAGGGAATGAAGAGTAGGAGGAGTACATAGTATGAAAGAATTATTGATTATTGCAATTGGTTCAGCTATCGTAAATAACGTTGTACTCAGCCAGTTCCTCGGAATCTGTCCGTTCCTGGGTGTTTCGAAAAAAGGTTGAGACCGCAGCCGGAATGGGTGGCGCAGTTGTATTCGTTATTACATTATCATCATTCTTTACAGGACTGATTTACAAATTCATCCTGGTTCCGCTGGGGTTTGAATATCTGCAGACGATCGTATTCATTCTTGTTATCGCAGCATTAGTACAGTTTGTAGAGATGTTCCTGAAAAAAGAGTATGCCATCATTGTATAAAGCACTTGGTGTGTATCTTCCGCTGATCACAACAAACTGTGCCGTACTTGGTGTTGCACTTACAAACGTTCAGAAAGAATATTCTATCATCGAAGGTGTTGTCAATGGTATTGGTACATCTGTCGGATTCCTGATCGCGATCGTGATCCTGGCAGGACTGCGTGAGAAGATGGAATACAATGATATTTCAGAGTCCTTCCAGGGAACTCCGATCGTACTGATCACAGCTTGTCTGATGGCGATCGCATTCTGTGGATTCTCAGGATTAATTTAGGAGGGAGGCAGACAATGAGTGTTACAGGTATTATTCTTGCGGCAGTTATCGTAGGAGGCACCGGATTATTCATTGGTGTATTCCTCGGCGTTGCCGGTAAGAAATTTGCGGTAGAGGTAGATGAAAGAGAAGAAGCCATCTTGGGCGTTCTTCCTGGAAATAACTGCGGTGGCTGTGGTTATGCCGGATGTTCCGGACTTGCAGCAGCAATCGTAAAAAGGAGAAGCTGAAGTCGGCGGATGTCCGGTCGGAGGCGCTCCGGTAGCAGCAAAAGTCGGAGAGATCATGGGCGTTGCTGCAGGTGCAACAGGTACACGAAGTTGCATTTGTAAAATGTGGCGGAGACTGTGAGAAAGCAAAACAGGAATATGAATATCACGGACTGAACGACTGTACTATGGTCAACATGATGCAGGATGGCGGACCGAAAGCCTGTTCTTATGGATGTCTTGGAGACGGAAGCTGTGTTCAGGCATGTCCGTTCGATGCGATCCACATTGTAAACGGTGTGGCAGTTGTAGATAAAGAAGCATGTAAAGCATGTGGAAAATGTGTAGCTGTATGTCCAAAACACCTGATCGAGATCGTGCCATACGATCAGAAACATCTGGTAAAATGTAATTCACAGGACAAAGGTAAAGCAGTTATGCAGGCATGTACAGCCGGATGTATCGGATGTAAGATGTGTGAGAAAGCATGTAAGTTTGAAGCTGTTACAGTGGAAAATAACATTGCGCACATCGACTACGAGAAATGTAAAGACTGTGGTGCCTGTGCAGTAAAATGTCCGAAGAAAGTTATCTCATAACAGGATGAAAAAGATATTGAAAGACGGATTTGTATTATTAAAAAATGATATAAAGAAGGCAAAATGGGCGGTTATATTTATAATCGCCTATTTTGTATTTGAAAGTCAATTTCTGCCGGGTATCTGCCCTTTGGTCTGGATCACGGGATTTCCTTGTCCGGCATGCGGACTTACAAGACAGGAATCCGGCTTTTTGCATCTGGACTTCAAAGGAGCATGGAAGATGCATCCGTTTATCTATGCATTCGCAGCAGGTGTGGTGATATTTGCATGGAAGCGCTATATCTGTAAGAAGCCGATTGGAAAATGGTTTAAGACAGGCTGTGTCGTGTGTGTGGTTCTTATGGTGATTTACTACGTGTGGCGTATGTATCGGTATTTTCCGGACCAGCCGCCAATGAGTTATTACCACTATAATCTGCTTTCGACTGCTCATGGATGTTGCGTTCGGAGCCCTGAAATGATAAGATAGACGCAAAAAAAATAAGTAAGGCAAAGGAGAATGACAGATGGATGAAGAAAATAAGCAGGTAACCGCTGATGAGGTCTACAGTTACGGTGAATCAACAGAGGAATCGGCAGGAGAGAGCCGGAAGAGAAGGCGGAACCAGAGCCAGAGGCAACCGGATCAGCAGATTCACAGGATAATAAATTCGTATATCAGGACAATCAATACGATTACAGCCAGCAGTACAGCCAGAACAGAAATGAGCAGTCAGACAACTCTCCAATGGATCTAAAAAGACTGGATACTGACATTGATCGTATTACTGATCCCGTGTGTTGGAATAGTCATGTATTTCGTATGGGCATTTGAAAGTAACGGTAATATTAACCGGAGAAACTTCTGCAGAGCACAGCTGATCATATTCGCAGTATTACTGGGGATTTATCTGGTGTTGTTTATGCTGTTCGGCGTGGTTGCATTTAGCCGGATGGTGGGCTATTAAATTTGTTTGGGATTTAATTTATTAACTGAGAAGCGGCCTCTCAGTCCTTGAAGGAAAAAATAGATAAGGCTTCTTGTTCAGGTTCCATACCATAAGAAACACTAAGAGAGTCAGAATCACCTAAAAGCAAAGGAACTACGCTCAAACTCGGCGTTCGCCTCAAACACGTTCGCTTCGTTCCTTTAACGGTGCTTCTGACTCTCTAATTGTTTCTAACGGCATTCCACATTCACAATAATCCTTATCTATTGTTTCCTTCAAGTCGTGACTGGCAGCAGATGTTAATAAATAAAATGCCCGGAAGTATAATCCGGTGGAGGCCACTACAGTTACGCATTTGCCATTTCACTCGTAAGGCATTTGATACCCACGGAATAAAAAGTAGGAAAGCCGTTCCAGTGAATGTGAAGAAGGTGTTGGAAATAGTTAAGCGTCAAAATTATGCGTTGGGTTTTCGAAATTTGCCTGTTTGAGCCGAATGGCGAGTTGCAAATTTCGGAAGCCCGTTTTTAGCATAATTTTGACGCTTTAGTATTTCCCGCCGACGGAACCTGAACAGGAACGGCTTCCTACTTTTTATGCAGGTCCGGGTCGTCGTGCCTTTCTGAATTAAGCATCTGCTTTTGTAGAAGAGTCTGTGATGATCGATACACTGTAAAGATTGTTTTCGCACGGATATCCGGTGTGTGGATCCAGGATGTGATGATAGAGTTTTCCGTTTTTCTTAAAATACCGTTCATAGATTCCGGAAGTTACAACTGTCTGGTCTTTTTTTAACTGTACAGAGGTGATAGCTTCACCGGATTCATCGAAAGGTTTCTGGATTCCGATGTTGTATTTGCTTCCGTCGGGTTTGGTGCCGATGACATCAACGTTTCCTCCAAGATTGATGATCGCATGTTTTATCCCTTGCTTTTTGAGATATGTTTTCACCTGGTCGGCAATGTATCCTTTGGCGATGGCTCCCAGATCGATGCCGGCTTCGGGATCTTCCAGTGTAACGGTGTTATCCTGAATGTCGACCTTTGTGTAATCAACGTGGCTTACGGCCTGGGCAATGGCATCGGAAGATGGAACCGTTGGTTTATCTGCCTTGAAATCCCAGAGAGCCGATACCGGTTCAATGGTGAGATCAAAGGCACCGCCGGAAAGTTCGCTGTAATGGATACCCTCCTGAATAAGATTGGCCGTTTCGGAAGAGACAGTGAAGGGCTGACCGTTTGCGTGGTTTAATTTATAAAGTTCACTGTCTGTATTGGTGGTGGAGAACATTGTGTCATATTTTTCGCAAAGTTTCTTCAGACCATCCAGAATACTTTCATCTGCAGGATCAAGGATCTGGATCTTGATGACAGTGTCAAAGAGCATGTCGGTATAAGTAAGATCCTGATCGGTCTGTGTACTGCTTTTTGCGCCGGAGCATCCGGTCAAGAGAAGAGCAGAGGCAGTGAGAACCGCACTGAGTTTTTTTATGATATTATTTTTTTTACATTTCATAATACTAATAACCTCGTAGTTGATGATTTTCTATCATGTATTTACATAACTTGTAGTATAACATGAAAAAAAACAGATGCAAACCAAACATATTTTCTTTTTTGTTGAATGGGACAATTTCTTGTGATAGAATAGTACCGTTAGTAGACAAGGAGAGAACGTATGAATTGGAAGAAAAAAGATGCGGTTCTTATATTGACAGTTCTTTTGATTGCCGGTGCAGCTTTCGGTGTACATGAATTTGCCGGCGGGGATGGAGCTGATACCGTGACTGTGAAGGTGGATGGTAAGGTGACAGGAACCTATCCGCTCGCAAAGGATCAGAAGATTAGGATCAATGGCGGTACGAATATACTTACGATAAAGAACGGAAAAGCGAAGATGACAGATGCAGACTGTCCGGATCAGTTGTGTGTACATCAGAAAGCAGCTTCAAAGAATCATGAGAGCATTATCTGTCTGCCGAATAAAGTAGTGGTTGAGGTAGACGGAAGTGAAGAAAGTGAATTCGATGCAGTGGCAAATTAGGAGGGACATTGTGAAGAATAGAGTGGCATATTTTGGAGTGTTTACGGCACTGGCGCTGATATTCAGCTATGTGGAGACGCTGATCCTATCAATTTCGGAATCCCGGGAGTGAAGCTCGGGCTTGCGAATCTGGTGATCGTGATCGCGTTATATAAGATGAAGCTGACGGAGGTATATCTGTTGTCTGTGGTCAGAGTATTACTGTCCGGATTCATATTTGGAAATTATTTCAGTATTATTTACAGCCTGGCCGGTGGATTGTTAAGTCTGACGGTAATGGCACTCTTGAAGAAGAGCAAAGGATTCAGTGTGATGGGAATCAGTGTGGCGGGTGGAGTGTTCCACAATGTGGGACAGCTGATCGTTGCAATGCTTGTGGTGGAGACATTCAGTGTTGGTTATTATTTCTCGGTGCTTCTGGTCGCAGGACTGATTACCGGACTGGTGATCGGGATCGTGTCGGCGGAAATGTTGAAGAGAATTAAGAATATACAGTTTTGATGGAGGAACTATGATTACATATATACGTGGAATTCTGGAAGGAATGGAAGAAGACAAGGTCATTGTAGATGTCGGCGGTGTCGGATATGGAATCTACATGGCAGGGACCGCAATGGGCAGGCTTCCGGCTCTTGGAAAAGAAGTAAAGATCCACACCTATCTGCATGTAAAGGAAGATCTGATGCAGTTATATGGCTTTCTTACCAGGGATGAACTCCGTGTATTCCGGCTTCTGATCGGTGTCAGCGGGATCGGACCGAAAGGCGGTCTTGGGATTCTTTCGGCACTCGGACCCGATGATCTGAGATTTGCGGTTGCGTCGAATGATGTAAAGGCAATACAGGCGGCACCGGGAATCGGTAAAAAGACGGCGGAGAAGCTGATTCTGGAATTAAAAGACAAGTTGAAGCTGGAGGATGCGCTTGAGAATGCCGCGAATGCAGTGCAGAACACGGCAGATACATCTGCAGGCATGGCAAATGAGATGACAGGAGAAGCGGTACAGGCACTGGTTGCACTCGGGTATGGCAATACCGAGGCATTAAAAGCAGTCAGACAGGTAGAGATTACGGAAGAAATGAGTGTGGAAGATGTTCTCCGTCAGTCTCTGAAATATATGTTGTAGAAGGTAAGGCAGACAGATGAGCAGAAGAATTATGACGACTGAGAATCTGGAAGAAGATGTCAGGATCGAGAATCATTTAAGACCTCAGCTTCTGGAAGATTACATTGGTCAGGCAAAAGCAAAAGAAATGCTGAAGATTTATATTGAAGCGGCAAAGGCGAGGGGCGAGGCACTGGATCATCTTTTGTTCTATGGACCTCCGGGACTTGGAAAGACGACACTTGCGGGAATCATTGCCAATGAGATGAATGTAAATATGAAGATCACATCAGGACCGGCGATCGAAAAGCCGGGTGAGATGGCAGCTATCCTGAATAACCTGCAGGAAGGGGATGTCCTCTTTGTGGATGAGATCCATCGGCTGAATCGCCAGGTGGAAGAGGTGCTTTACCCGGCTATGGAGGATTACGTGATCGATATTATGATCGGAAAGGGCGCTTCGGCAAGATCGATCCGTCTGGATCTCCCAAAATTCACCCTGGTAGGGGCAACGACAAGGGCAGGTATGCTGACAGCGCCTTTGCGGGGACCGCTTCGGTGTGGTGACCAGGAAGGAATATTATACGGTCGAAGAACTGAAGATGATCATTTTACGTTCGGCAAAGGTTCTGGAAGTCGGGATTGATGAAAATGGTGCATATGCGATGGCGAGACGTTCGCGGGGGACTCGAGACTTGCCAATCGTCTGTTAAAGCGTGTCCGGGATTTTGCCCAGGTGAAATATAACGGCTACATCACAGAAGAAGTGGCGGATTATGCACTGGATCTTCTGGATGTGGATAAGGAAGGTCTGGATCAGACAGACAGAGGGATCCTTCTGGCTATGATCGGGAAATTCGGCGGCGGCCCGGTCGGATTGGAGACGCTTGCGGCATCGATCGGAGAAGATCCGGGTACGATTGAGGATGTATATGAGCCATATTTGTTGAAGAATGGGTTTATTCAGAGAACTCCAAGAGGAAGAGTCGTGACGGATGCGGCATATGCCCATCTGGGAATTTGTAAGGAAAATGAATAAAATAGTTGGTTTTTATGACAGTTTAGTTTATAATAGTTATCAGAAATTATGAAAGTTCGAGGAGGCTTCTTATGGCATCATCAAAAAACTATACAGAAGTATTAATAGGAGGAAAGGTTTTTACTTTAAGTGGATTTGAAAGTGAAGACTATTTACAGAAAGTTTCTACATATCTCAACCATAAGCTGGACGAATGCAGCAATAGTGAGGGATATCGCAAGCAGAGCGCAGAGACCAGAAGTATTCTGTTGGCGCTGAACATTGCGGATGATTACTTTAAGGCGAAGAAGCAGGGCGGTACACTGGAAAGTGATATTGAAGCGAAAGATAAAGAGATGTATGATCTGAAGCATGAACTGATATCTGTACAGATCAAGCTGGAGAATGCAGAGAAAGCGATGGACAAGCTGAAGGAAGAGAATAAGGAACTTCAGATGAAGATCGTACAGCTGGAAACAGAGATTAAGAATAATAAGTAAAAATTAGGCTGTCGTATGACAGCCTTTTTTACAAGTTTGGAATAAAAAAAGAAAGAGTTGAAAAAAGACAGGATAGGATACTATGAATAGAGATGTAGAGATATTAGCTCCGGCAGGGTCGATGGAGTGTCTGCGGGCAGCGGTGGCCGCAGGTGCGGATGCAATATACCTTGGCGGTACAAAATTTGGGGCGAGGGCATATGCACAGAATCTTTCGGAAGAAGATCTGGTGCAGGCAATTGAATATGTGCATATTCATGGAAGAAAGATTTATATGACGGTGAATACACTCCTGAAAGACAGGGAACTGAATGAACTGTATGCGTACCTGCTTCCTTATTACAAGGCAGGACTGGATGGAGTGATTGTACAGGATATCGGTGCGGTTAAGTTTATAGGAGAATATTTCCCTGAAATGCCGGTGCATGCCAGTACACAGATGACGATCACCAATACACTTGGAGCAGACTTCTTAAAAAGATACGGAATTACGAGAGTTGTACCGGCAAGAGAACTTTCTTTAAAGGAAATCCGTGATATGAAGAAACAGACAGGACTGGAGATGGAATGTTTTGTACACGGAGCCCTTTGCTATTGTTATTCCGGACAGTGTCTGCTAAGCAGCATGATTGGTGGACGAAGTGGCAACAGGGGACAGTGTGCGCAGCCATGTCGTCTGCCTTATCAGACAGAAGGAAAGAAACCGGCGGATCTTATGAGTCTGAAAGACTTGTGCACAATTGACATTTTACCGGAACTGATCGATGCCGGGATTGATTCGTTTAAAATAGAAGGAAGAATGAAGCAGCCGGAATATGTATATACGGTTGTAAAAATGTATCGTAAATATGCAGATCAGTATCTGAAACTTCAGAAAGAAGGCAAAGGAAGATCCTCGTATCATGTATCGGAGGCAGACAAAAGAGAGTTACTTGCAACTTATCAGAGACGTGGTTATTGTGAAGGCTACTATTATCAGCATAACGGCAAGGACATGGTATCTTTGAAGCGTCCAAAGAATGGAAGAGATGGAAGTGCAGAGGAAAAGCCATGGCAGGATATAAAAGTACAAGAAAAAATTAATGGTATTTTAACACTTTCTGTCGGAAACCGTGCTAAACTAACAGTATCATGCGGTGATGTTACTGTAGAATGTATCGGACAGGAAGTGCAGGCGGCACAAAGCAACCGTTAGATCCGGCAAGAATCGAAAAGCAGATGCGCAAAACCGGTAATACAGAGTTTACATTTGATAATCTGGAGATTCTGATTGAAGGAAATGTATTCCTCCCGATGCAGGCATTGAATGAACTGCGAAGAGAAGGTATTGAAGAACTGACGGAGCAGATACAGATGCAATAGACGGGAAGAAGCCGGTTGTGGAATGAAAACAGCAAAGCGGGATTCGATAGCGATGCGGATGGTGTAACAGAAACAGCAGGCAAAAAAAAAGAATGCTGTATATCTGCAAGTGTACAGAACAAAGCTCAGCTTGATACAGTGGTAAACAGCAAAATCCGGTACATCTATCTGGAGGAGGATGTAGAATTTGAACGGGAAACGGTGGTGTACAGTATTTCCTTGCCATGCCATATATTTTCAGAGAGAATACGATCAAAAGATATGAAAAAATGTATACAGAGATCGAGAAAAAATATGATGGTATTCTGATCCGGAACTGGGAAAGCTATGCGTGGCTGAAACGGCATGAATATCAGAAAGAAATCCGCAGTGATTATAACCTTTATATATTTAATCGGAAGACAAAAGAGGAATTGAGACGATTGGGAATTGCCCGGGGAACGGCATCAGTGGAATTGAATGACCGTGAACTGGCAAGAATTGGAATAGAGGAGCAGGTGTTTATCGCATATGGTTATCAGCCGGTGATGATCAGTGCAGGATGTATCCAGAAGACCAGTGCTTCCTGTGACGGAAAAGGCGGAGTACTTACGATTTCTGACCGTTATCAGAAGGAGTTTACAGTCAGATGCTATTGCAGAGACTGTTATAATGTAATGTATAATTCAGCACCGTTGTTCCTCGCCGATAAGGCAGAAGAGGTACATGCATTGGCACCCGCAGAATTACGTCTGGACTTTACGACAGAAAAAGCAGCGGACAGGTGAAAGAGATCTGTCATGCATATACGCTCGCATTCGAAAAAGGGTGTAAGACAGAACCTCCGATGCAGGACTATACAAGAGGACATTTTAAAAGAGGAGTAAAGTAGGTGGAAAGTTGGTAAACATAATTGTACAGTTATCAAAATATCTGATGATTCTGATGATCACAGTGTATACATATCTGTGCTTCAGCATTTTCGGGTATTATGATCCGGATAAAAAGAAACGTTGTCTCAGGAAGCAGAATGTGCTGATGTTTGTGATGCATCTGACGGCATTTCTTGTGATGTATCTGGAAAAAAAGGATACAAAGATTCTGGCGTTATATCTGATGCAGGTAACGCTTCTTGGAGGAACCATCCTGTTATATAGTTTTATTTATCCAAAAGTATCACGTCTGGTTGTAAATAATATGTGTATGCTGCTCAGCATCGGTTTTATCATGATCACCAGACTGAATTATGATAAGGCTGCGAAACAGTATCTGATCGCGGCAGCAGGAATTGTGCTTTGTCTTGTAATTCCGATCATCATCCGGAAGGTCGATTCTTATCAGAATGGAGAATCCTTTATGGAATTGTCGGAATTGTATCGCTGGCGGTGGTTGTGGTTGTCGGAAGAGTATCCTATGGTGCGATGCTTGGTTTTACGGTTGCGGGAATCAATATTCAGCCGTCGGAGCTGGTGAAGATCGTATTTGTGTTCTTTGTAGCATCCAGTTTTAAGCGTTCGACGGAATTTAAAGATCTCGTAGTGACGACGGTCGTAGCTGCTTTTCACGTGCTGATCCTGGTGGTATCGAAAGACCTTGGTGCGGCACTGATCATATTTGTGGTATATCTGGTTATGTTGTATGTGGCAACCCATCAACCACTGTATATTCTTGCCGGACTTGGCGCAGGAAGCTTAGGAGCAGTTGCGGCATATCATTTGTTTACGCACGTTAAGACGCGTGTCAATGTGTGGAGAGATCCATTCGGAACTTATGATAATGGCGGCTATCAGGTGGCACAGTCATTATTTGCCATTGGAACCGGTGGATGGTTTGGTGCGGGACTCTATCAGGGACAGCCGGATACGATTCCGGTATCTGCAGAAGACTTTATCTTTTCTGCGATTTCGGAAGAGATGGGACTGATCTATGCAATGTGCCTGATTCTGATCTGTGTAAGCTGCTATGTAATGTTTTTAAATATTGCAATGCAACTGCATAATCTGTTTTATAAGATGGTAGCACTGGGACTTGGTACCTGTTACATATTCCAGGTGTTCTTGACAATCGGAGGGGCAACGAAGTTCATTCCGTCAACAGGTGTAACACTTCCGCTTGTAAGTTATGGTGGAAGTTCGCTGATCAGTACACTGATCATGTTTGCAATTATCCAGGGACTGTATATTTTAAGAGAAGACGAGGAAGAGGATATTGAGAGAAGGAAGAAAGAACGGTTACGAGCAAAGAGAAGCCGACAGGAGAATGCGGCAAGATATCAAGAGACAGAATATGACCCGCAAAGAGCGAAAAGAAGCCAAAAAGCGCGAAAAGAAGCGGCTCAAGGCAAAGCGCGCAAGAAACAAAGAATTCGCTAGAGTTACTTATGTGTTTGTGGGACTGTTTCTGGTGCTGCTTGGATATATCGGATATTTTCAGGTGAAAAAGAGTCAGGATATCATACGCAGTCCATATAATGCGAGACAGAATTCCAATGCAAAGCGCGTGACCAGAGGAACGATCGTAGACAAGAATGGAAATGTGCTTGCGAAGACAGATACGGCTGCAGATGGAAGTGAGACAAGAGAGTATCCATACGGAAACGCATTTGCACATGTAGTTGGTTACAATGTGCAGGGAAAATCAGGAATCGAATCGTTGGGAAATTATGATCTTCTGACATCGGATGAGAATTTTCTGATTAAGCTTAAGAATGAATTCCAGGATAAAAAGAATATGGGAAACACGGTTGTGACTACATTGGATGCGGATCTTCAGGAAGCAGCATATCAGGCACTGGGAGATAAAAAAGGTGCGGTCGTAGCTATGGAACCAAAGACAGGAAAGATCCTTGCCATGGTATCAAAGCCGGATTTCGATCCGAATACAGTGGAAGAGAACTGGAACAGCTTAAGTTCAGATACGAACAGTGTGCTGCTGAATCGTGCGACGCAGGGACAGTATGCACCGGGATCAACATTTAAAGTTGTAACACTTCTGGAATTTATGCGGGGAGAATCCGGATTACAGCTCTTATTCTTATAACTGTACGGGTTCGATCGAGAACAGCGGAATTAAGATTCATTGTTATAATGGACATGTTCACGGACAGGTAAATCTGCAGGACATCTGGCATATTCGTGTAATACATCATTTTCTAATATTGGTCTTTCGTTAGACCCGTCGAAGTTTAAAAAGACGGCAGAGGAAGTTCTGTTTGATTCTAAACTGCCTTCGGATCTTCCATACAGTAAGAGCAGCTTCACACTGGATGGTTCAGCCGGGAATGGCACGAAGATGATGACGGCAATGGGACAGGGAGAGACGCAAGTGAGTCCGTATCATATGGCGTTGATTACATCTGCAATCGCAAATGGTGGAAAGCTGATGAAACCGTATCTGGTTGACAAGGTAACGAATGCATCGGGTGCAGTTATGAAAGAGACGGATCAGGAAGAGTATAAGCAGCTTATGACCGAAGAAGAAGCGTCTCAGATCAAAGAGTATATGAAGAGTGTAGTAGATTACGGTACGGCTTCTGTATTAAGTGGACAGAGTTATACGGCGGCAGGAAAGACAGGTACCGCAGAATACAGTTCGGATAAAGAAAAAGATCACTCCTGGTTCATTGGAATGTCGAATGTAGAAGATCCGGAACTGGTTGTCAGCGTGATTATTGAATCTTCGGATGGAACTGCTAAAGCGGTAAATGTTGCAAAAGAGATTTTTGATTTGTATTATCGTTAGAGTTAGGATCTGGTATCGGTCAGATATCATGAGAGATATAGTTAAAAAGAAATGTATAGAAGGACGGAAAATATGCGATACTATAAGCATCTGTACCTGACAGAAGGGCTGGAAAAGAAAAAAAAAAAAATCATCCGTAAGCTGGAAGCCGGTAAACTGCAGCCAGGTGTGCATGTGATCACACTGGCAGTCAGCGAGAGAAACCAACTCGAGATCTATCCGACAATTCAGTTTAAGCAGCCTGCATTCCCGGAGCAGGAACTGTTCGTGGTGGGGATCACGAAAGGATATGATGAAGCGGTGGAACTGGTAGAACAGATTGTACAGGAAGTATATGACCAGACAGGTACATGCGATATACGGTCTTATATATTAGAAAAAGAGCAGGGAAGATAAGATGGTGTTACATATTCTTTTGATCATTTTAAAAATAATAGGGATCATAATTGCGGTGCTTCTCGGACTGATACTTTTACTTCTGGTGATTCTTTTTGTGTGTTCCGGTCAGATACCGCATGGAGGCGTCGATGCCCGGCGAGATAAAAAAAGTACCGTACGCGGGCGCGTGACGTGGCTTTTTGCGCCTGATACGGATAGATGTATCCTTTGAAGAACAGGAACTAAAATGGCGTGTAAGAATTGCATGGAAATCTTTTGGAAGTGAACCTAAAAAAAGAGGTAACTCATGGAGAAGAAAAAATACAGATCGGGAAGAGACTCGGAAAGAACAGAGAGTGGAAAGCAGTCGCGGACTACCGAAAGTGGAAAAAGAGTCTGCAGAAGAAAAAACAATTGTGGAAAGTGGCCAGGCAGCTTCGAAGGATATGGAAGAAAAGGTCCGGAAAAGACTGAAAAAAGCCCAGAAAGCATTTTACAAAAAACTATCATGAGAGACCTGAAAAAGTTCAACCGGAAAAAAAAACAGTGAAAAACCGGAGAAGACGGATAAGATAGAAAAAAAGGAAGAAAAAAACCGGAAGATTTGAGAAGATCAAATGTACAATTGTAAAGTTCTGTGATAAGATAAAGCATACAGTCGGACATGCGGAAGAAAAGCTGGAGAGTTTGTCAGAAAAGAAAGATAAGATCATAAAAGAACTGGAAGATCCGGTACATCAGAAAGCTTTTTCAAAGGCCAAAAAGAAACAGGGAAACTGCTGAAACGCTGGAAACCAAAAGTGATAAAAGGTACCGTTCGTTTTGGATTCGAGGATCCATGCCATACAGGGCAGGCACTTGCAGCTTTCAGTATAATCTACCCATTTATCGGAGAATTTTTATCGATAGAACCGAATTTTGAAAGAAGGATCCTGAAAGGGATGTAAAGGTCCGCGGAGGATTCCGCATGGTGCCTCTGGTTTGTTTCCTGTGGAATCTGGTGTGGTGCAGGGAAATCCGAAAGACTTACCATGATATCCGGGAGTTTCAATTATAATCCGATGATAGATCAGACGAATATAAACAGAACAAGTATAGATTAGACAGTACAAGTCGATAGTACGAGGAGGAAAAAAGATGGCTGAAAATAATTTTAAAGGAACCGTAGAGGCGCTGTTCCATGGGATGGACGCAGTTGTGTCATCCAAGACGGTAGTAGGAGATGCAATCCATATCGGAGATACGATCATCTTACCGCTGGTGGATGTGTCATTTGCGGTAGGTGCGGGCGCGTTCAATGCAGATAAGAAAGAAAAAAGGTGCCGGAGGTATCGGTGGAAAGATGACACCAAGTGCAGTGCTGGTGATTCAGAATGGTCACACCAAGCTTGTGAATATCAAGAATCAGGATACGATCACTAAGCTTTTGGATATGGTTCCGGATGTGATGGATCGTTTCACATCCAGAAAAGAAGACAATGTTACAGAAGACGATGTGAATAAGATCCTGGACGAAGCAGAAAAAATAACCGGAATTTTTTAAGCAGCATACATATAATGTATAAAAAAGCAGGTGTGTGTCTGTGAAGAGAATCGTAGGATTTGCGTTGTTCTGGGTGGCAGCAGGAATGGTTTTGGCTCTGGTCTTACCGGGCTTATTCTGCCAGATCCTGTGTATTATTCTGTGTATTGCGGTGGGATATTGCCTGTTTTGCTGCTAAAAATAAAATGTAAACAAAAAATATTAAATAACTCTTGCAATTCTTGCAACAGTCTGCTAGAATAACTATTGTTGCGAGTTCGGACAAAGAACTTATTATGAGCGTTAGGAGGTGCAGTCATGGCAAAATGTGCTATTTGTGAAAAGGGTGCTCACTTTGGAAACAATGTCAGCCACTCTCATAGAAAATCACCAAAGATGTGGAAATCAAATGTAAAATCTGTTCGCGTGAAAACAGAAAACGGAGCTACAAAGAAGATGTATGTTTGTACTTCTTGTTTGAAATCAGGAAAAGTTGAGCGTGCATAAGATGTATTGAAACTCAGATTTCGCTGTGTGGAATCTGAGTTTTTTTGCGCAACAAGAACTATTGTAATTGAAGATAGAACAGGGTATAATAAAATATATTGTGTTTTGATTTTGATAGATAATGAAAGAAGTGGAGGTTTTGGCTATGAAAGGATGTATGAGTACAGATTTAGGAATTATTACGATTGATCCTGAAGTAATTGCAAAATATGCAGGAACAGTAGCTGTAGAATGCTTTGGTATAGTAGGAATGGCAGCTGTGAATATGAAAGATGGACTGGTTCATCTGTTAAAGAAGGAAAGCCTGACAAGAGGAATCCATGTAAATATAAGTGATGATAACCATATCAGTATCGACTTCCACATTATTGTGGCATACGGCGTAAGTATTTCCGCTGTAACAGACAATCTGATCAGTGATGTAAAATACAGAGTGGAAGAATTTTCCGGTATGCAGGTAGATAAGATCAACGTTTATATTGAAGGCGTCAGAGTCATTGATTAGTTTGTGGATTTTAAGGAGGAACGTAAGAAGTGGCTACGAAAACGATTAATGTGGACGTACTTGCAAAGATGTTTCTTGCAGGTGCTCAGAACATTGAAGCGAAAAAAGATTATATTAACGAATTAAATGTATTCCCGGTGCCGGATGGTGATACGGGAACCAATATGTCTATGACGATTATGTCAGCGGCAAAAGAAGTAACAGCATTAAACAAACCGGCTATGAAAGATCTTGCAAAGGCGATTTCTTCAGGATCTCTGCGTGGTGCAAGAGGTAACTCCGGGGTTATCTTTCACAGCTTTTAAGAGGATTTACAAAAGCAATCAAAGAAGAAAAAGAGATTGATGTGCTTGCACTTGCAGCAGCATGCCAGAGAGCAAGAGATACAGCTTACAAGGCCGTTATGAAGCCGAAAGAGGGAACAATTCTTACTGTTGCCAGTGGAATTGCGACAAAGGCAGCAGAGATGGCAGAAGAAACAGATGATCTGGAAGTGTTTATCCCGGCTGTTATTGAGCATGCACAGGATGTATTGAACCAGACACCGGAGTTACTTCCGGTATTAAAGCAGGCAGGCGTTGTAGATTCCGGTGGACAGGGACTTCTGGAAGTGATCAAAGGAGCATATGATGCATTCCTTGGTAAAGAGATTGATTACAGTTAATCAAACCAAGCACAGGTGTAACGGTAAATAAAGTGAAATGCAGAAGATACCGCAGATATCAAATTCGGTTATTGTACAGAATTTATCATTCTGACAGAGAAAGAATTTACGGAGGACGATGAGCGTGAATTCAAGAAATTCTTAAGTTCTATCGGAGATTCTATCGTATGTGTTGCAGATGATGATGTGATCAAGGTCCATGTCCATACGAATGATCCGGGACTTGCGATCCAGAAGGCACTTACTTATGGACAGCTTTCCAAGATGAAGATTGATAATATGCGTGAAGAACATCAGGAGAAGCTGATCCGTGATGCAGAGAAACTTGCCGAACAGCAGGCAAATGAAGAAGCAGCACACGAAGAAAAGAAGAAGACCTGCAGAGCCGAGAAGGCGATGGGATTTATCGCAGTTTCTATCGGAGCAGGTATGAATGAGATATTCAAAGAACTGGGAGCAGATTATATCATCGAAGGTGGACAGACCATGAACCCAAGTACAGAGGACATGCTGAATGCTATCGATCAGGTAAATGCAGATACGGTATTTATCCTTCCGAACAACAAGAACATTATTCTGGCAGCAAACCAGGCAAAATCATTGGTAGAAGAAAAAGAGATTATTGTAATCCCTACCAAAACTGTACCACAGGGAATTACAGCGATCATTAACTTTATGCCGGACGCAGATGTCAAGACAAATGAAGAGGCTATGTTGGAAGAGATCAAGAATGTAAAGACCGGACAGGTAACATACGCAGTCAGAGATACTCACATTGATGACAAAGAGATCAAAGAAGGAAATATTATGGGTATCGGTGACAGCGGAATTTTGCAGTTGGAAAAGATCTGGAAGAGACTACAAAAGAATTGATCGCTAATCTGGTAGATGAAGATTCAGAACTGATCAGTATCTATTATGGTGAAGAAGTAACAGAAGAAGATGCGGAGAAATTTACAGAAGAGATCACAGAACTGTATCCGGATGTAGATGTGGATATTCAGTTTGGCGGACAGCCGATCTATTATTATGTTCTTGCTGTAGAGTAAACAAGGTGCAGAATTATAAATGAACAAAATCTGTTCAGTTTTACAATTGGAACAGATATGTATAGAACCGAATTTATATACCGGAAGTGACAATGCTTTAGGTGTATGGGTTCGGTTCTCTGCATACATGAACCGGAAGTGATTTTGCAATGTAGAGATTGTAGTTATAAGATAGGAGAAGTAAGAAGGGTATGATAGAAAAGACAGACATCGGAGATTTAAAAGGAATCGGAGAGAAGACGAAGAAGCTTTTTGAAAAGATTAATGTTCATACAGTAGGCGACCTGATCCGCTATTATCCGCATGGATACGATGTATATGAGGAAGCAGTACCCATCAGTGAGCTGGAGGAGGATAAGATTCAGACAGTTACCGGTGCGATCTATGGACGTGTACAGGTATCCGGAAGCAGCCGGATGCAGGTAACGACACTTCATGTAAAAAGATCTTACCGGAACGTTAAAAGTAATCTGGTTCCGTATGCCCTTCCTTAGAAATACGTTATCCGGCGGAGGCGTGATCACACTGCGTGGAAGAGTCGTCCGTAAGAAAACAGGCGATCTGGTCATGGAACATCCAGAGATGTTCTATCCTTCTGCAAAATACGAAGAGAAACTGCATACATTACAGCCTGTATATGGTCTGACGGCCGGATTATCCAACAACATGGTTATGAAGGCCATGAAGCAGGCACTGGATGGTCTGGATCTTACAAGAGAGATCCTGCCGGATTCACTGCGTTTGAAATATGGTCTGGCAGAATACAATTATGCGGTGAGAGGAATACATTTTCCTGAAGATAAGGAAGTCTTTTATCATGCAAGAGAGCGCCTGGTATTCGAAGAATTTCTGGAATTCATTTTGTCGATCCGAAGACTAAAGGAGAAAAATGAACGTCTGGACAATAATTATCCGATGCAGTCCCGGCCGGAGGTACAGAAATTTCTGGAAAATCTGCCTTTTGAACTGACCGGTGCACAGCAAAAAGTTTGGAAAGAGATTGAGAAAGATCTTGGTTCGGACAAGACAATGTCAAGACTGGTACAGGGAGATGTCGGTTCCGGAAAGACGATCGTTGCGGTACTTGCGCTGATGAATGCGGCATTCAATGGTTATCAGGGGGCAATGATGGCACCGACGGAGGTGCTTGCAAGACAGCATTATGAGAATATAACGAAGATGTTCGAAGATTATGATATCCCGATCAAGGTTGAACTGCTTACGGGTTCTATGACGGCGAAAGAAAAACGGCGTGCATATGACCGGATTGAATGCGGACTGGCGAAAATTATTATCGGAACGCATGCATTGATCCAGGGGCTGTAAGCTATGATAACCTCGGGCTTGTCATAACTGATGAACAGCACAGATTTGGCGTAAAACAGCGGGAAACATTTGCATTAAAGGGTGGAGAACCTCACGTATTGGTTATGAGTGCGACGCCGATCCCGAGAACGCTTGCGATTATTTTATATGGTGATCTGGATATATCAGTGATTGACGAACTTCCGGCGAACCGTCTTCCGATTAAAAACTGTGTGGTAGATACCGGATATCGCAATAAAGCCTATAATTTTATGAAAAAACAGATCGCAGAAGGACGCCAGTGCTATGTGATCTGTCCGATGGTAGAAGAAAGCGAGACAATGGAAGCCGAAAATGTAACGGATTATACAGTAGCACTTCAAGAAGAGATGGGTGATCAGATCCAGGTGGCCTGTCTGCATGGAAAGATGAAGCAGGCACAGAAAGACGATATTATGGACCGGTTCGGAAGAAATGAGATTCAGATTCTGGTGTCAACCACAGTTATCGAAGTCGGAATCGATGTGCCGAATGCAACGGTTATGATGATTGAAAATGCAGAGCGTTTCGGTCTTGCTCAGCTTCACCAGTTGAGAGGACGTGTGGGACGTGGAAAACACCAGTCTTACTGTATCTTCATGAGTGCCTCAAAATCAAAGGAAACGAAAGAACGGCTGGATATCCTGAATCATTCGAATGATGGATTCAAGATTGCAAGCGAGGATTTAAGACTACGTGGTCCCGGAGACCTTTTTTGGCATCCGCCAGAGCGGACTTATGAATTTCAAGCTTGAGATATCTATCAGGATGCGAAGATCCTTCAGATGGCAAATGAGGCCGCAGATCAGCTTACGGAAGAAGATGAAGAATGGATCAGAAAACTGCCGAATTATGAGAATGCGGCAGGAGTTGTGATATAACATAACGGGGAAATCACTGCAGATGGATCCGGCGGATATAACAAAGAAGGCAATGTGCAGATCTGTGAATATAAAAAAATAATCAACACATGACAACTTTGTAATAATAGAAATCATGTGTTGATTTTTTGCAATTTTTCAGTTCTGCGTTTACTAGCTTTTGCAGGCGGTGTCAGACTATTTACCTGCCATCTGCTTTTCCTGTGCCTCGATCATTTTCTTGACCATATAACCGCCGACAGAACCATTCTGTCTGGAGGTAAGATCTCCGTTGTAGCCATCAGATAACGGTACTCCTAACTCGCTTGCTACCTCATACTTGAATTTGTCTAATGCACCCTTTGCTTCAGGTACGGCTGTTTTGTTTGATGAACGATTTGCCATTTTTATACTCCTCCTTTTGGTAACTTTGTAACTTTTTCCTTGTCGTTACATCCATAGTATGTGGAGAAATATAATTAATACACTAGAAGTGTTTTCATAATCTGGAAGAAATTTCAGATTCAAAAATTTTATACACAGGTTATTCGTCCCAGCCTTCGTAGAAGCGGATGTTCATGGAGATATTGCGGACGATCTCACCGTCTTTTACTTCGATATCTTCAATATCAGATACGTATGGGATCATCGGTTCATCTTCGGAAAGTTCCAGTGTGATCCAGTCACGTGCCGCTTCATTGGCACTTTCAATGGCTTCATCCAGAGTCTCACCTTCTCCATAACAACATTCCAGATCCGGGAAATATCCTTTATAATGTCCTTCCTCGGTTTTGTGAAATACTGCAGGGTATATAAATTTCATAATTTGTCATCCTTTCAAAAAAAGTGTTCCTGTCTATTATATGATTTTTGGTGATGGAAAACAATAGAGTTATGGAATAATATACAATTTCTCCGAGTAAGATAATAATAATCGAAAAAATGTCAGCGAGGAATCAAAAAAGATGCGGCATAGACGATGTATCAGCGCAATACTAATGTCTTTTGTACTCTTTTTACAACCTGCATATGCAGTTCCGTCGGAAGAGAATCAACCGGAAAATTCACAAGAAAATAATACAGAGAATGAGAAAAGACAACAAGAGCAGATCAGTGCACCGTCGGCAATCCTGATGGAAGCATCAACAGGACAGATCATATATGAAAAAATCCGGATGAGAAATTACCACCGGCAAGTGTAACAAAAGTTATGACATTGCTGTTGATATTCGATGCACTGGAAAGCGGCCAGATCAAGCTGGCGGATGAAGTGACAACATCTGAATATGCAGCATCCATGGGTGGCTCACAGGTATTTCTGGAGCCTGGGGGGAGACACAGACGGTAGATACACTGATCAAATGCATCTCTGTGGCCAGTGCGAATGATGCCTGTGTGACGATGGCCGAATACATCTGTGGAAACGAAGAAGAATTTGTTGCAAAGATGAACAAACGGGCAAAGGATCTTGGCATGAAGAATACACATTTTGTAAATTGCAACGGTTGGATGCAGACGGTCATCTGACAACGGCAAGAGATATTGCATTGAATTTTCTGTCACAAAATATATTTGCGTACCACAAATAGACTGTCTGATTGGCAGTCTAAAAAATTATTTATTTTATATAAGATTATATATTTTTATATAGTTCGGTTACTCGAGCATAATAAATGCGTAAAAACTTATTTAATCCGGCTATCTTTGCTGATTTTTTACTTTTACCTTCTGATTCCTTTTTTTACAACATATCGGTAAACCGGATCTTCTGGTCTGGAACGCATTTTTAAACTTCTCATTGTTTCGTATCCTACTTTGCGCAATGATGCTGAACCACGTTTCGAGATTTTCCTATTACAACCTACAAATTGACCAGATTCATACGGTGGTGGATCAATTCCTGCGAATGCAACAATGCCTTCCCGTTGCGAAATCTGCGAACATCTCCTATTTCTGCAATTAACTTTGGGGCTAATGTATTTCCCACTCCACCCATTTCTCTTACAACCGAATATTCTGGCAAAGTCTTGGCTATTTCCTGCATCCGTGATAAAATTAGACCAAGGGTTGCATCAACTTCCTTGAGCACCCGAACTGCTTCAGTCACCAGCATTTTGACCGATGAGGTTTCTGAAGGTAATGTGGGAATACTTTCCTGAGCCAGGGTGTATATAACTTTGGCTTTTTCCTGGCTTGGGACGTATTTCTTTTCTTTTGCCCAAAGTATATACTCTTCAGTAAATTCCTGTTCAGACATAGATGTTATTACATCATAATGCCAAAAACGTTCCACAAAATCACTTCTTTTATCTTTCCGATTTGTTTCATTCCAACTTGCAAGAAGATTCTTTATTCCAGGCATGGTCAAATCTAAAAGATGGGTCAATTCAGCGAGAGATAAAAGATGAAGCTTCATATAATGCCGATATTGCTGTCCAAGCAACTTCAACTCTTCATAAATCACTCCAGAAATTTGAAATTCTTTCATTTTAAACCAATGATCAATTCCATAATTAGCAATGATACGGGAATCAATCTTGTCGGTTTTGGCTTTTCGCAGACTTTCGTTACGATAACTTTTCATAAGATACGGATTAATTACAGAAACAAAAAATCCTTTTTCCTGTAAATATGTAAGAACTGGAAGATGATAAATTCCGGTTGCTTCCATAACGATTTTGACTTCATCATTTAGTCTGAAAAGCATGGAAGATAATTCGCTTAAATCCTTTTGGGTATGGGTAATATTGAAAGGCTTACTAACAATCTCTCCATATGGTTTCAAAATACATACTGTACTTTTCCCTTTTGATACATCAATTCCTACGCTGATCATAATATACTCCTTTTCTTTTTATAGAATTGCAGTTGTTTATCCCATCTACACTTATTATGATTCAGTTTAGTTCGTTACGCGAAAGCTCCTGCGAGTTTCAACCTGCTTAAATGAATGTTTATAATAAGGGGATGGCTGACGGTTTCATTCACGGATGTGAAAATCCTAATGGCAATATGTCATACCAACTACTTCCCTTATTATAATAAAATAAGTGTAGATGTTAGAGTTAATTCCTCTCTAACAACTACACTTTTATGGTACTAAATGGCAAATGCGTAACCGTAGTGGCTTCCACCGGATTACAATTCCGGGCATTTTATTTATTAACATTCGCTGTCAGTCACGACTTGAAGGAAACAATAGATAAGGATTATTGTGAATGTGGAATGCCGTTAGAAACAGTTAGAGAGTCAGAAGCACCGTTAAAGGAACGAAGCGAACGTGTTTGAGGCGAACGCCGAGTTTGAAATACTGTCATAATCTCTGGAATGATTGCATCCAGATCGATCGGAACATATGTGATAGGCTCGAAGTATAAGAACTGTCCGTATTCATTCTTAGGAATTTTCTTACCAGAAGTTCATTTTCAGTACGGACTCCGTGGCTGCCTTCGATATAGATACCAGGTTCGTCTGTGATGACAAGTCCGGCCATCAGAGGAGCCTGTTCTTTTTTCACGGATCGCACAACGGAATCCACAGGAAGCCTCGTGGATGTTCATCAGATATCCGACATCATGTCCGGTACCGTGGTTAAAGTTGATGCCACGTCTCCATGCCTAAGCATTCTGGCCAGAACATCCAGGTTGTATCCGGTAGTTCCTTCAAGGAATACGGCATGTGCAAGATTGAAGTTACACTGTAATACAGTTGTGAAATCTTCTTTCATCTGCTGTGTGAGTTCACCAAATGCAAAAGTACGGCTGATATCGGTAGAACCTTCTAAGTATCCTCCGCCTGTATCGGTCAGGAATAATCCGTTCTGTGTCAGAGGAACATCTGTCTCCGGAGTCGGTTCATAGTGAACGATCGCAGCATGCTCAGCGGAAGCGCAGATTGGTTCAAAGCTCTGCCATAAGTAACCTTCCTGTTCTTTACGCAATGTTTCCAGTTTGGCAGCAGCACTGAGCTCTGTGATCTCGATCTTGCCGATATTTGTCTTCAGCCAGTACATCCATTTTGTCATGGCTACGGCATCTTTTTTATGAGCGTTGATGATGTTTCTGATCTCGACATCATTTTTCTTTGCCTTCATTGCAATCGTCGGGTTCACCTGCTGAACAACCTTTGTGCCGCCAGGGATGTTGTTGAACAGTGCATAGTTCAGACGGTTCGGGTCTACCAGAACCGTAGATGCGGTGTCTAAGTTCTTGATGTCCTCATAGATTGCATTATACGGATGGATGGTGATGTTGTTCTTTGCAAGATCAGCTTTCATATCGTCATTTAATTTGCGTTCATCGATGTAAAGCTTCATTTCGTCCATTGTGATGACTGCATAAGAAAGTAATAATGGGAAGAAATCTACATCATCTCCACGTAAATTCGTGATCCAGCATACATCGTCGAGTGCAGCGATAACATGTACATCGGCACCTGCCTTTTTCATAGCCTCACGGACACGTGCAAGTTTGCTTTCTGTACTTTCACCTGTGTATTCTTCGCCGAGTGCGAAAGCCGGCTTTTCAGAAAGCGCAGGACGGTCTGCCCATACTTCTCCGACAAGATCTTCGGAATAGTTGATCTTGGCATCTTTAGAAGCAACGGCTTCTTCCAGTGCAGCTCCCTCTTCGATGGCAACGACACGTCCGTCGAATCCGAGTGTACCACCTTCAGGTAATGCAGAAGCAATAAATTCTTCTACTGTAGGAACGCCAGGCTCGCCCATCTTATAGAGCTTTACGCCTGTTCCGGCTAACTGCTGGTCAGCCTGAAGAAAATATCTTCCGTCAGTCCAGAGGCCTGCTTCATCCTTTGTGAAGACAGCAGTTCCGGCAGAACCTGTAAATCCTGTGATATATTCTCTTACTTTAAAATGATCGCCGACATATTCACTCTGATGAAAATCATCGGTAGGAACCATGTAGACGTCATATCCTCGTTCTTCCATTAATGCGCGAAGAGCGGAGATTCGTTCTGGTATATTCATAACAAAAACCTCCTTATAATGAATTGAATAACCTACAAGAATGAATTTTAGCACAATTAATTGAAAATGAACAGAAAGAATTATATAATAAATCAAGATGTAAAGGAGAAATTAAAATTGATAAAAATAATTCTGATAATTATGACGGTTTTCATTTTATACTGCATGATAGAAACGGCAAGAGAACTGCGGGATTTCCGTCTGACGAAGTACCGGATTTGTTCGCCGAAGTTAAATGGAATCAGGGGGACAAAGAAGATCATATTTCTGAGTGATCTGCACAACCGGATGTACGGAAAAGAAAATGAGCGCTTACTGAAAAGCATCAAAAACCAACATCCGGATCTGATCCTGATCGGAGGGGATATGTTGGTCAGAAAGGATGGCAATTCCTATGACAGGACGGTACGCTTTCTGGAAAAACTTCCGGCAATCTGCCCGGTCTACTGTGCGAATGGTAATCATGAACAGAAGCTGAAAGAACTGCCGGATAAGTATGAACAGTCTTATGAAGGATATAAGAAGGCACTGACAGCATGCGGAATCCATATGCTTGAAAATGCTTCGGAGACGGTAAGATTGGATGAAGCACCTGTAAGAATCTCAGGGCTGGAGATTCCGCTTCGGGCATATGCAAGATTTGGAAAGAAAGATCTTCCGTTAAAAGAGATCACAGACCGTATCGGAGAACACGGCGAGGAATATCAGATCCTGTTTGCACATCATCCCGGATATATACAGGAATATCTGGAATACGGAGCAGACCTGATCCTGAGCGGACATTATCACGGGGGTGTGATGCGGCTTCCGGGGATTGGCGGGGTGATTTCACCGGATTTTACACTATTTCCAAAATATTCCGGAGGAATATACAGGGAAGGAACACAGACGGTGGTCGTAAGCCGCGGACTGGGAACACATTCTGTGCCGGTAAGATTGTGGAACTGGCCGGAACTGATCGTTCTTGAACTGTCCGGCACTTCGGAAGAAATGTAAATGAGAGAAAGTAAATAAAAGATAAAGACTTGAGTAATTTCCAGATGTCCTGTATAATAATTAAGTTATGACAATGGAGGATGTGTATGGGAATTCCGGTAAAATTACAGGTGTTTGAAGGTCCGTTAGACCTGCTGTTACATTTGATTGAAAAAATAAAATAGATATCTACGATATTCCGATCGTTGAGATCACGAACCAGTATATGGAATACATCAAAGCCATGCAGAAAGAAGATCTGAATATTATGAGCGAATTTCTTGTGATGGCAGCGACGCTTCTGGATATCAAATGCAGGATGCTTCTTCCCAAAGAAGTGAACGAAGAGGGAGAAGAAGAGGATCCGAGACAGGAACTGGTAGAACAATTGCTGGAATACAAGATGTATAAATTCATGTCCTATGAGTTGAAAGACCGGGAGCTGGACGGTGATCGGATCATGTATAAGACGGCATCAATCCCGGATGAAGTGAAAGGATATGTTCCGCCGGTAGATCTGGATAAACTGCTGGGCGATCTGACGCTGGTGCAGCTCAACCGCATTTTCAAAGAAGTGATGAAAACGGCAGGAAAGTAAGGTTGACCCGGTACGAAGTAAATTCGGCAAGATCGAGAAGGAAGAAGTAACACTTCCGGACAAACTTGATTATGTAACGGAATATGCGAGATCTCATAGAAAATTCGGATTCCGTGCACTGTTAAAAAGCAAAGTTCTAAGGTGCAGGTAGTCGTCACATTTCTTGCAATCCTGCAGTTGATGAAAGAAGGCGTGATTTTTATCGAGCAGGATCAGCCGTTTGATGAGATTATGATCACATCGAAAGTGGAAGAAGTATAGGAAGAGAACATGGCAAAGTTAAAAATAAAACAGATGGAAGGAATCATTGAAGCGATTCTTTTTTACAATGGGGGATTCTGTAGAGGTCGGGAAGATTGCCCGGGCATTGGAACAGGATGAAGCAACGACCCGTAAGGTGATACATAAGCTGATGGATAAATATGCGGCCGAAGACAGAGGAATCCGCATTATAGAACTGGACGGTGCGTATCAGATGTGTACAAAGACAGAGATGTATGAATATCTGATCCGGGTGGCATCCCAGCCGAAAAAACACGTTCTTACTGATGTCCTTTGGAGACATTGTCGATCATTGCATATAAGCAGCCGGTCACAAAGCTTGAGATCGAAAAGATCCGCGGGTGAAATCAGACCATGCGGTGAATAAATTAGTGGAATATAATCTGGTGTGCGAAAGAGGACGTCTGACGCTCCGGGAAAACCGATCCTTTTTGGAACAACGGAGGAATTCCTGCGCCGGTTCAGTATTCATTCACTGGATGATCTGCCAAGTCCGAATCCGGAACAGGTAGAGACGTTCAAAGAAGAAGCAGAAGAAGAAGTACAGTTAAAATTAGATATATAGAAGATGTGGCAGGAAATAACATGGAAAATCATTTCACGCGGCAGACAGCCGGTGGAGTGATTTTTTGTTTTTTGGGGCATATATTTTCTTAACGGAATATACCCGGAGTGGAGAAATATGAAAAGACGGCCGCATAAAATCGTATCGGTGGTATTGCTGGTGGTATTGATTGCCGGCATGGGCATGGCATGCCGTATGGAGAGTCTGGAATCAAGGAATAAAAGGTGGGCAGAGAATACGGAGACTGCCGGAAAGATTCTGACCGAATCGGGGAAAAAAGGAGGCTACAGAAGCAGACGTTTGATGGAACGGAGAACGATGCTGCTGCACGGAATGCGAAGTGGGTGTTCGGGGATGAAACCGGCAGAACTTTTTATGCCAGATCGGCGGTGCTGATGGATGCGGACAGCGGCCGGGTATTGTTCGGGAAGAATGCATGAATGGCCCGTCCGATGGCCAGTACCACGAAGATCATGACCTGTATTCTGGCACTGGAAAAGGGAAACATCCTGATCAGACAGTGGAGATTCTGAAAATGGCGGCATCCCAGCCCAAGGTTCATCTGGGAATGCACGAAGGGGAAGCGTTTTATCTGGGGGATCTTCTGTACTCCATGATGCTGGAATCCCATAATGATTCTGCAGTGGCGATCGCGGAACACCTTGCAGGATCCGTTCCGCAATTTGCCGGGTGGATGAATGAAAAGGCAGAAGAGATCGGATGCAATGAGGCACATTT
>VOFC01005096.1_pt1 | contig 35516 bp, 57 predicted proteins | sample 5384161 | NCBI WGS metagenome assembly VOFC01 (sample SAMN12384722, study PRJNA508395) | human gut metagenome | isolation source: healthy gut B | host: Homo sapiens | reverse complement strand
TCGCTGTTCCAGCAGGCAAGGATGGCTGGGTAGAATGCCCGTGCCAGACGGTCGATGACTTCATCAGGATAAGGGGAAGTGTTTGTGGGCTTTTTCTTTTTGTTCAGACGCACGCTCCTTTGGACATCGGTAAACAGCATACCATGTGCCTGTTGTTATGCTGTCTGGTCTTTAACATCTGCGAGTGCGGCTTCCAGAGAAGTGAGATAGTCCTTATGCTTGTGAATGATCTCCAGAATCACATCACGCTGTGCATTATCGGGCATCTGCTCCAACTGGTAGTTGAACGAAATACGGAAACGAGTAGTGAGTTCTTCCAACGCCACATATTCGTACCGTACATCCTCCGGGTAAGCATCGCTGTCGTAAACCGATTCAAACTTTCGGAATGGCATGACAGGCGCTTTGCCCGGAACGCGGATCACACCGTCAGCGTCAGGCGTCGGCTCCACCTTCAGTTCCGGGTGCAGAATATCCTGCAAAGTTTGTGCACGGTCATTGTAGGCAGCCTTGGCAAGGCGGTGCATATCCGCCTTAGACACTTTCGTCTGTCCGGACAGAATGCTCTGTTTTAGACCCGGTATCAGTTCTTCCGCAATCTCCACGCCTTTCATATACCTCGAGGCGCGGATAACGGTGTCCTTGCTCACTCCGTTTTCTTCTGCGATTCGGTCGCAGGTTTTGGTGCTGTCGATCAAGTCCGCTTTTGCGAACTTGATTTTGCATCGGTGCTTTTGCGGTCACCGCCGTGCGCAGCTTTTTCGGCTTCGTACTGTTTGCCCATCAGGTAGTACTTCTGCTCCGGGGTTAAATTGCGCCGCCCCAACTGGTTCTTACAAATCCAAGCGAGGACTTCTTCCCGGCTTTCAAACGGGAGCGGCATGGTGGAGAAATAAATCTCCGGGTGCTTCTGAAGAATTGCATAACGGTTGTGACCGTCAACAAGTGTATTGTTCCACACGATCAAAGGAGAGAGCAGCTTGCCCTCTTTCAGGATATTTTCTTCAAGCTGCTTGAATTCATCATCGGTCAGAGGAGGGGATCTGGGACTGGAACTCCGGGTCAATTTTCAGATTGATCATACGCACACTCCTTTATCTCTCCTGCTGCGTCTGCTCTTCCTCCCGGAAAAAGGACGCAACATTCTGCTTTGCGGTTTTCAGCTTGAGCAGTTCTTCTTTTCGCTTCCTTTGTACTGCTCGTAGAACTTGCCTTTTCGGATGCCAGCTGCGCATACTCGGCTTCCAGATTTTTTGGGCTGGGCAGCTTGGTGAGGTCACTTGCCTTGAAATAGGCCACTGCCGCCCGGTATGCTGTCAGCTCTGCACGGTGCTGCTCCTCAAAGACTGCGGGTCGCTTGGCAGTCTTTAACTGCTGTGCGACACTCTTGGTGCTGGTGTAGGATGCGATGTGATAGCGCAGCTCATTGTTGGCTTTCATGCGACCTTCGAGGTCTTTCACCACCGCCAGTGCGTCGTGATACTTGGTTTCCAGTTCAGCGATGCGCTGGTTCAGGGCGTCCTCGTCGGTCAAGTCCTTTTCCTGCAGAAGCTTCACGGTTTGTGCCATAACTTTGAGATTGTGTTTCGTGAGCCAACGCTTATAGCCGATGCCTTTGCCCTCGGTCATCCTCGACTGGATGTCGATCAGTTTCCCGATGGCATCCTGCTTGAACTGCACCTTGGGTTTGCGTTCAGTATTTGCCTGCAACGTGGCAAGCACTGCCGCCTTATCGAATTTGTCACCGAGATGTTTCGCTCGGATGAACTTCGTTCTGCCAGCGGGCAGATAGCTGAGCTGCCCACGGCTTTCCTTGACGGCAATGCCGTACTGCTGCATGAGCCTATCGGAAAAATCCTCAAAGCTGACGGCGCGATGCAGCACCGAAGAAATCTGCTTCCGTAAAGATGTCTTTCACGGTTTCAAACTTCTTCTGCCGGGCTGCTGCTGTCCAGTTGCGGTAAGGGCAGCATTTTCATGGTCAAGTTTCAACTGGCCGCGTCTACGCACCCAATACTCCGCTTCACTTACGCGCTCTTTCGAGCCGTTGAGCAGGTCAATCTGGTACAGTCCGGCACCCTCGCACATCTCCATGACCTCAACACGCAAATGCCGCATGGTCTGGGCGGTGCTGGAGTGCTCCGATCACGATGTGGACATGGATGTTTCCCGAATGGTTGTGCCCATCCGGGTGAGTGCAGACGATGGCAGGATGACCGGGGAAAATTTTCTTCGCAGAACTTCAGGCCAAGTGCCTGTGCCTTTTCCATGGTCAAGCCGTTGTCGGCTGCATCTCTGGGTCAAAGCTGATGATATACTGGTGGCTCTTGATATCACCATGCTGGGTGTTCTTGCCATACTTGCGGTTTGCCAGCAGACTGCGGGACGAAAAGCGCATCGTCCGGTCGCTGGAGGTCTATTACGAGACGGGGGAGACTATCGGGGCGCACGACAGAAAAAGCCGGAGATACCGCCCCGGTACGACGCGGCGTACATCGGCCTGGCCTTCCGGGACCGGGAGGATATGAAGGAGCGCATCGACCGGCGGGTGGACGCGATGGTGGCACAGGGGCTTTTGCAGGAGGTGGAGACACTGCTGCAAAGCGGCCTGCCCCGGGACGCCACGGCCCTGCAGGCCATCGGGTACAAGCAGTTTCTGGCGGTGGCCGAGGGCCGCGCCACCGTGGCCGAGGCCATCGCGGAGGTGAAGCTGCGGTCACGGCAGTACGCCAAGCGACAGCTGACCTGGCTGCGGCGCAACGAGGCCATCCACTGGATATTATGGGAAAAAACGCCGGATTTTTCGGCGGGGTTACAAAATGCGACAGAATTCCTCCTGTCCGCCGGGGTATGCTGATAGCGGCGGGCGGAGGCAGATATTGTGCATATCGTCCGTACAGACATACAAGGAGTGGACGATCATGCAGAAGACAAACAACTTACAGGATATCTTTCTTACCAAGGCCCGGAAAGAGAACGTGCCGGTGACACTGTTCCTGGTGAACGGCTTTCAGCTGCGGGGCGTCATCACGGGGTTTGACTGCTTTGTGGTGGTGCTGGACAGCGAGGGGCGGCAGCAGGTGATCTACAAGCACGCCATCTCCACCATCGCGCCGGCGCGGAATGTCACGCTGTGGGAGGACGCGGAGTAAGAGAACATAGACAAAGAGGAAAGCCCATGAACAACACCCCAGACAACAACACGAACATCCCGGCGGGAGCAACAAGCGCTCGTCGCCGCTTTTGAAGGTGCTGCCCATCGCGGTGCTGGCGGCAGTGCTGGTGTACTTCGCCGCGCAGGTATACAACTCACTTCGCCGACCCGATGACCATCACGCTGGTCTATGAGGCACAGGCGGAGGACGTTATCTCCATGGAGGGCTGGCTGGTGCGGACGGAGGAGCCGCTGCCCGGCCAGACCGGCACCGTGTCCCGGGCCGTGCAGGAAGGCCAGCGGGTGGCCGCCGGCGAGACGGTGGCCACGGTGTACAGCGACGACAGCGCGCTGCAGACCGTCAGCCGGATCGAGACGCTGGAATTGCAGCTGCAGCAGCTGCAGTTCGCCCTTGACGTCCTATCTGGACCCGGATGCGGCGCTGAAGCTGGATACGTCCATCACCGGTGACATCCTGGCCCTGCGGCAGACGCTGAGCGCCGGGGACTATGCCGCGGCGGAGAGCGATCTGGCGGCGCTGAAGGCCGCCGTGCTGAAGCGGGACCACGGGAGCTATACGTCACAGGAGGAGAGATACAGGCCCAGATCAAGTCGGTGGAGAGTGAGATACAGCAGCAGAAAGCCGCGCTGTCCGGCGCGAAGACCGTGACCGCCAAGGCCTCCGGCACCTATTCCGCCGTGTGCGACGGGTACGAGAGCGTGCTGACGGAGGCGTTTCTGGAGGACGTGACGCCCAGCAAGCTGAACGGCGTGAAGGCGGCGGCGGAGCAGAGCAACGTGGGTAAGCTGATCTACGGCGACACCTGGTACTATGCGGTGGTGCCGTGCCGGCAGAGCAGGCGGCGGCGCTGAAGGATATGGGCCGGGTGGATGTACGCCTGGCCAAGGGCTTTGACCAGAGCATCCGCATGAGCGTGGTGTCCGTGTCCCGGGAGGCGAACGGCCAGGCGGCGGTGGTGCTGTCCAGCACACGGTATCTGGCACAGACCACGCTGCTGCGTCATCAGGCGGCGGACGCGGTGCTGCACACCTATCAGGGACTGCGGGTACCGGCCGACGCGCTGCGGGTCAGCGCGGACGGCACCACCGGCGTGTACTGTGTGGACGGCGAGAACGCCTCCTTCCGGCCGATCGAGCTGGTATATCAGGGGAGGGCTACGCGCTGGTGAAGCCCGCCGAGGGCGTACGGGACACGCAGACCCTGCGCTCCGGCGATCAGGTCATCGCCACGTCCGGCGAGCTGACGGCAAGGTCATCCGATAAACACGGCGGCACCCGCCTCCAGCGGGCGCACGCGGCTTAGATACGAAAGAGACAAGGAGGCACAAGCGATGTCTATTCGGGAAAATTTGGAAGCGATCCGCGCCGAGATCGACGCGGCGGCACGGGAGACGGGCCGCACCGGGGCGGATATCACGCTGGTGGGCGCCAGCAAGATGAACGATGCCGCCGCCTGTCAGGAGGCCATTGCCGCCGGAATGGACGCCCTGGGGGAGAACCGGGTGCAGGAGATGACCGCCAAGCTGGCGGAGGACGCCTATCGCGGCGCGCCGCTGCATTTCATCGGCCACTTGCAGCGCAACAAGGTGAAGCAGGTGGTGGGCAAGGTGGCCCTGATCCAGTCCATCGGCTCGCCGGAGCTGCTGGCCGAGGTGGACAAGCAGGCGGAAAAAAGCTGGGCATCGTGCAGGATATTCTGCTGGAGGTGAACATCGGCGGCGAGGCGGCCAAAAGCGGCTTTGCGCCGCAGGAGGTGGAAAACGCGGCGGCACAGGCGAAGGAAATGGGCCATGTGCGGGTGCGGGGACTGATGACCATACCCCCGGCGGACGCCACACGGGAAGAAAATGTGGTATATTTCCAAAAGTACAGGCACTATATGTTGACATAAACAGAAAAATGTACGATAATGAATTAGAATATCTTTCTATGGGTATGAGCGGCGATTTTGCCGATGCCATTCGCGCGGGGGCCAACATGGTCCGCGTGGGCACCGCCATTTTCGGCGCAAGAGACTATTCCAAATAATACGCGGGAGGTATTGCACATGGGCCTGATGGACGAGCTGAAGAAGATTATTCACCCCTACGATGATGAGGATTATGATTATGAGGACGATTTTGAGGAGCCGGTAAAGGAGTCCTCCCGTTCCCTGTTTGACGACCGCAAGGACGACCGCCGTGAGGATCGCCGCAGCGAGGAGCGCCACAACAAGGTGGTAAACATCCACGCCACCACCCAGCTGAAGGTAGTGCTGGTGAAGCCGGAGCGCTTCGAGAATGCCTCCGAGATTGCTGACCACCTGCGGGAGAAGCGCACAGTGGTGCTGAATCTGGAGGGTACCAACAAGGACGTGGCCCGGCGGCTGGTGGATTTCCTCTCCGGCGTGGCCTATGCCGGCGAGGGCAAGATCAAGAAGGTGGCCGCCAATACCTACATCATCACGCCCTATTCCGTGGATCTCATGGGCGACCTGATCGACGAGCTGGAGAACAACGGATTGTACTTCTAAAGAAATCATATAACGGAGGGATCGGCAATGTTTACACCCCAGGAAGTTTCCGAAAAAGTATTCCCGAAGGCGTCATTCGGCGGCGGCGGATACAATATGGCGTCTGTGGATGAGTTTCCTGGATGCACTGACGGAGGATTATACCGCCCTGTATAAGGAGAATGTCACGCTGAAGGCCAAGCTGAAGGTGCTGGCCGAGAAGGTGGAGGAGTACCGTTCTACCGAGGAGGCCATGCGCCAGGCACTGCTGACGGCACAGAAGATGGCCGCCAAGCTGGTGCAGGAGGCCCAGAGCGAGAAGGAGAAGATCCTGGCCGACGCGCAGGTGGAGGCCCAGGCGGAGATCCATCGGCTGGACGACGAGCGCAGGGCGGCGGAGAAGAAGCTGCAGGCCGCACAGGAGAAGACCGCGGCGTTCATTCGCCGCAGCGAGGAGTTGTGCCAGGCCCAGAGCGCCTTTTGAAGTCCCTGCCGGAGCTGGACTTCGTGCCGGAGCAGCCGGAGTCCCCTGCCGCTGAGCCCCAGGCCGATGTGGTGTCCGCCATCGAGCAGGATATCCTCAGCAAGTACATCGACGCGCCGGAGGAGAAGGGCGCCGGGAGCGCCGTCACCGACGAGCCCACCATCAAGCTGCCGCCGGTGGACGGCAGCGCCATCCCCAGCGATTTCCGGCTGAGTCTGGACGAGCTGAAGTTCGGTCGGAATTACAGCGGAACAAGTCGGAACACAACAAAAAAGGCGGCCTTGCGCCGCCTTTTTTTCCACGGAGGAAGACGGTATGACAAAGCCCATCATCGCGCTGCTGTACGACTTTTGACAAGACGCTGTGTACTACGGATATGGAGGACTATGCCTTCATCCCGGCCCTGGGATACACCCCGGCGGAGTTCTGGCACAAGGCCAACACCTTCGGCCGGGAGAACCGGATGGACGGCTGCTGGCGTATATGTACACCATGATCGCCGAGTGCCGCGCCCAGGGAAAGGACCTGAAGCGGGACTTTCTGGTGGCGTGCGGCCGCAGCATGGAGCTGTTTCCCGGCGTGCGGGAGTGGTTTCAGCGGATCAATGCCTTCGGTGAGCAGCAGGGGTGACCATCGAGCACTATGTGCATGTCCTCCGGGCTGAAGGAGATCATTGAGGGCAGCGGTATTGCCCACGAGTTCAAGGAGATCTACGCCTGCGAGTTCTACTATGACGAGGCGGGTGCCGCCTGCTGGCCCAAGCTGGACGTCAACTTCACCAACAAGACCCAGTTCGTCTACCGCATCAACAAGGGCGTGCTGGATGTGTCCGACGACAAGACCCTCAACGACTCCATGCCCGACGACAGCAAGCGGGTCCCGTTCACCAACATGATCTACATGGGGGACGGCCTGTCGGACGTGCCGTGCATGAAGATGATGCGGTCCTACGGCGGCCAGGCCATCGCCGTGTACCAGAGCAGCAACCGGGCCGGCGTGGAGGACCTGCTGGCCAAGGGACGGGTGGATTTCATCTTCCCTGCCGACTACCGGGAGGGCACGGGGCTGGACGTGACGGTGCAGAACATCATCCGTAAGATGGCCATCAGCGACGCGCTGACCGCCGAGAATGTCCGCCAGGTACAGTCCATCGGGCATACGGAGGTGCCGGGACAGGCGGGGTTGTTTGAATAAAAGCATAAAAGAGACGGCCGAGGCCGTCTTTTTTTATGGGTCTGGATCATGCGCCGAAATAGAGCAGACCGTTAGCGCCGGCGGGTTATTCGCCGCAGGCAGTCAGCCTCAGGACCTTGGCCAGGGCCAGCAGCATAAACGCCCGCCATTGGCCCGGGGCGGTCTGCACGCTGTTTATTTTTTTGCCCACGATGAGCAGCACCACAACGGCGATGACGGCCACGACCACCAGGGTGATCCACAGGCCCATGTTGCTTGTGTCGCCGGTGAGGGGCTGGCACAGGCGACGCACAGGCTCATGGCCGCGGCGCACACCGCGCACAGCAGCGCGATCAGTTTTTTCATCTTTTTCACCTCATTTTAACGGTTTCTCCATTCCACCGCCGCCGGCGGGGAAATACATACAGGCGCAGGTCTATTGTACCATAGTTTTTGGGTTTTGCAACCCCGGAAACGTGCGCCTTGCCGCAGGGAAAGATCGGCGCCCCCGCCGATGGGCAGGGGCGCTGCGGTTTACAGATAGTTCAGCGGGTTGACAAACGTGCCGTTGAGCTTGACGCCGAAATGGCAGTGGTTGCCGGTGGAGCGGCCCGTCGAGCCCATGCGGGCGATGAGCTGGCCCTTGTGGACCTTCTCGCCCAGGGACGCCACCAAACTGCTGTTGTGCCCGTAATACGTCTGATACCCGTTGCCGTGGTCGATGATGATCAGATAGCCGTACCCGCTCATCCAGCCGGAGTACGTCACCGTGCCGCCGTCGGAGGCATAGATGGACGTGCCGTAGCTGTTGCCGATGTCGATGCCGCTGTGGTAGGTGCTGGCACCGCGCAGATTCAGATTGCGATACCCGAACCGGCTGGTGATGCTGCCGTTGCACGGCCAGCGGAAGCTGCCGGTGGGGTACCAGGTGGGACGCTCCTTCGTGCCGCGCAGCTGCTGCTCCGTCACCGGTTGGGACAGCGTCACGCTGGCGACCACCTCGCGCTCCGTCTCCTCGCCGTTGATGTACGTCACGTTGGCGGTCATGTCCGCCTTGCCGTACACGCCGGGGACGTGACCTTATACTCGCCCTGATACATGGACGCGTCGTCGGTGTACTCCACCTGGTACGGCACATCCTGCACGTACCGCTGCCGCTCCACGTTCACCACCGTCAGATAGGGCACGGCGTTGCTGATGGTCAGCACATCGCCCACCCGCAGGATCTTCGGGTCATAGCCGGGGTTCAGCTTCATCAGCGCTTCCACGCTCAGGTCGTATTTCTCCGCGATGCTGTAATAGCTGTCACCGGCGGTGACGGTGTAGGTCACCTCGCCCGACTTCGTCGAATTCAGGATCTCGGCGATATCGCCGAGGTTCATCACGTAGGACGACTCCACGTACTCCTGCCGGATGTCCACTTCCTCCGCGAAGTAGGCGTTCACCGTGTCCGCCGTCTCATAGCCCAGCTTCAGCTGCTCCAGCAGGTCCTCCAGCGCGCCGGAGCGGGTGGTGGCCACCACCTTTTCGCCGTCCACATACAGGACATAGGCGTAATCCACCACGCCGAGGGTGTCGCTCAGTGTCTCTTCAAACTCGTCGTCGGAGATCAGCTCGCGGCGGGGGAAAACGCCTGTTTCGGCGGTGAGCAGCGCCGTATCCACAGTGTAGCCGCCGTCGCCGGTGGTCGCGCGGGTGACATCCTCCAGCTCCGCCACCACCTTTTCGGCGGCGCGGCGGGAGGAGACGATGCCAAGGTCCTGACCGTCATAGGTCACCTGAGCGCCCAGGGTGTACAGGGGACAGAACGGTGGCCGCGGCGGCGATGGCCATGGCGCCGCACAGGAATGCCACCGGGTGCAGATGCATCTTCTCAAAAAAGTGGCGGCGTTTGCCGCCCATCCAGGTCAGTGCCTTGCGCCGGTTGGAGAAGCCCTCGCGTATGGCGGCGGCCCGGCGCTCCAGGCTGCCGCGGAAGAAGAGGAACAGCTGGGCTGCGCCGTATTCGGATTCGGGGAACCGCCTGTCGCGGTTGGCGGCCGCCAGAGCCCGCGCATTGCTGCGCAGATCGGACAGCCACCGACCGATGCGGCGGAAGCCCGCTTGTATGTTCAGGGTGAACAGATCGTGGTGCTCATCGCAGAAGCTCCGCCAGCTCATTAAATTGTCACGCCACAGCTGCCACAGCTCCGATAGGGTCATGTGCTCCCGGTTGGGGTCGCGGCCGTCGGCTTTTTTCTGTTGTTGATCCTGCGTCATGGTGTAAGCCCCTAAAAGTTACAAATAGTTACAAAGCGTATGATACAATGATTTTCCCCTCACGTCAAGGATTAAATTGTAAACAAACCTTGCTGTGAAGAGAAAACCTTATAAAAAGGGGCTTTAATGGGGGAAAACGGCGGGTTTTCGGAAAAAACTTTTTGATGAAAAGCGACGGGACAGTGGCCGGGGCGGTCAAACGCGGTCTGTATTGTTCCTGATAAAATAAAAATCCAAGCCCCGAAAGGGGGGCTTGGATTTTTTCTTTTTTTCAAAGCTGCTTGTCCAGGGAACGGATCAGCTGGGCAATGGCGTTGTCGCGGCAGTCGGGCAGGCGGCGGACGCCGGGTGTGTGCAGCACCTGGGGAATGGCGTTGGCGGGGGGCGTAGCCCTGGCCGGCCCAGGTGAGCATACTGATGTCGTTGGCGTGGTCGCCCACGCAGATCACGTTTTCCCGTGCCACATCCAGCAGGTCCGCCAGACGCCGGACCATGCCGCCCTTGTTGGCGCCCTTGGCTGTCAGTTCCACCAGGGTCACGGCGCTGGGGACTACCTCATAGTCGTGGTACCAGGGCCGGGAGGCCAGAAAGTCCAACAGGGCGGGCAGGTGCGCCTCCTCGGTGGAGAAAAGGGCCTTACTGATGGGGGACGGCACGTCGTCCATGGTGTCTACCTCGATGGACGGTGCGTGGGTGATGTGCATATGACGGCGGGGTGACGTCGTTGGCGTTCAGGGCGTGGATGGTGTTGTCATCGTGGTACAGCTCCACAGCCACCTGGGGCAGGGCGGTGACGACCTCCGTGACGTGCTGCCGGACGGAGTCGGGCAGGAAGGCCGTGACCAGATACTTTTTTCTGGGGAAGTCGTAGATAGCCGCGCCGTTGAACAGCACGGTGGGGCCGTTCATGGGGACGCCGTCCACAACCGTTTCAAAGGCGGGCTTGGCGCGGCCGGTGGCCACGGAAAAGATGCCGCCGTTGGCCATGAAATACTCGATGGCGGCGCGGTTCTCGTCAGAGACGGGGGGGCATATCCACGCATTTGCAGGGCCTCCTCGGTGTAGACAAGGGTGTTGTCAAAATCGCTGACCAGCAGCAAGCCGTTGAATTTACGCATGATTTACGCCTCCGTGCCGCCGTTGGGCCGCCTTACTGCCGCCGCTTCTGCGGCGTCCGCCCGATGGCGGCGGCGGACTTTCACCGCTCACGGTATCCCCGGTTCCCCGGCGGGCTTTGGGCTGCTGGACGGTGCGGCGGCTGGGGCTTCGGGTGCTGCCAGCGGCGTTGGCACCGCCGTTTCCGCCGCGGCGTCCGCTTCTGCGGGGCGGCGATCGCCGCCCGGCGGCCCATCGGGGCTTTTTCCCTCGGCGGGGGGTTCGCTTCGCGGGGCTTTTTTTCGCAGGGGCTGCGGGCTTTTCGCCGCCGCTGCCGCTTCCACCCGTCGCCCTTGCGGCGGCTGCGGCTGCGGCGGCTGCGCTTCTTTTCACTCTCCGCCGCGGCGTCCGGGTCGAAATCGCTGAGCAGGGTGATAGTGGGCAGCTCCTCCTCGGCCAGGGGCTCCACATAGCGCTCGGGGCGCTTGTCGGGGACCGCGATTCCCTCGCGGCTGCCCTTGCCGTTCCGCAGTACGCAGACCTCGCAGTTGTGGTAGCAGCGGGGACTCGTCGGGCGGTCATCCAGGCCGGACGTTCACAGTCTCCTTCAGCACGTTTACCTCGCTGACGTTGCCGGTCCCGTCGGGCGTCAGGACGAAGGATTCATTCTTGGGCAGGCGCCTAATGGCATCCTCGTAGGCATCCTGCTCATATTTCAGGCAGCACATGAGCCGGCCGCAGGTGCCGGAGATTTTCGTGGGGTTCAGGGACAGACTCTGGGTCTTGGCCATTTTGATAGACACCGGGATAAAATCGTCCAGAAACTGGGTGCAGCAGAAGGGGCGGCCGCAGATCCCCAGTCCCCCCAGCATCTTCGCCTCGTCCCGCACGCCGATCTGCCGCAGCTCGATGCGGGCGCGGAAGACGGAGGCCAGATCCTTGACCAGCTCGCGGAAGTCCACGCGCCCATCGGCGGTGAAGAAGAACAGAATCTTGCTCCCCTCGAAGCTGCACTCCACCTCCACCAGCTTCATCTCCAGGTTGTGCTGGAGGATCTTCCGCTGGCAGATATCGAAGGCTTCCTTTTCCCGGGTGCGGTTGTGGGCCAGGCTGTGCGCGGTCGTTCTCGGTGGCGACGCGGACCACGGACCGCAGGGGTCTTGACCACCGCGGTCGTCCACCGGGTGGTTGCCCATGGTACACTGGGCGTATTCCAGGCCCTGGGCCGTCTCCACGATGACGTGGTCCCCGGGGATCAATGTGCAGCTGTCCGGGGTCAAAAAATATTTTTGCATCCGCCGCGAAAGCGGACACTGACAACTTCTGTCATAGATTTCCTCCTCCCATTCCGCGGCGATGGCGCCCAATATCCTGGCCCACGCCCCACATTCCATTCGGTGTTCGGCAAAGCGCTGACTGGCCGCGCACAGTCCCAGCAGCTTTTTCAGCCTTTCCGCCAGCAAAGGGCTCCGCCCGCACATATCCCCTCTGGCGGCGCTTTGCCCAGGCTGCCAGCAGGGCTTCGGCCGCGGCGCGCCACAGCTCCTCCAGCTGGGCCTGCAGCGTCTCGCGCTTCAGGGACTGCTTCGCGGGAGAGCAGCGCCGTGGTCACCGGCAGCAGACGCCCGGAGGCAAACGCACGGCACAGCTCCGCGGTACCGTCGCTGAGGGGCGCGTCTTCCCCGTCGTATTTCAGCAGAGCACAGCGGGAACGGACGGTCTCCAGGGCGCAGGGTGGGCGGGATCGCGTCGGCGCAGAAGATGAAAGCGGCATAGGGCGGCCCCTCCTCCACCAGCTTCAGCAGGACGTCCTGATCCCGCTGGTTCAGCTGGCCGCAGTCAGAGACGATATACACCTTGCGCCGGGCCTCGTTGGGGCGGATGTACACATCCTTACGCAGGGCGCGGACTGCCTCCACCGTCAGCTCCTTGTGCTCTGTATCCAGCACGGGGATCACGTCCGGGTGGATGCCCTCCAGTACCTTGCGGCAGTGGCGGCAGCGCAGGCAGGGCCTGTCCGTCCCCTCGCAGACGTGGGCGGCGGCGAGAAACCGGGCAGCGGCGGTCAGGTCACCCCGGCCCGTCAGGATGACCGCGTGGAGACGGTCCTCCCCGCGCGGCGCGGCGCACGGTGCGGGTGAATATGCTGTTTTCCTGGGGCAGCTGGACCATGCGCGTCCTCCCGGTAAAGTGCCTACTAATTCAATATAATAGTATACCACAGGAGTGGGAATAGGCAAGACACAAAATCTTCCCTCCGTTCCGCCGGGGAAATTTTTGGCGCCCGGCGGCTTTTTTGTGCTATGCAAAAAAGGACGGAAAAATCCCAGAGGAAATAAATTCCCATACCGGTTTTTTTTGTCCGCAAAAAAACATTTTTTTTGTGTAAATCCTTTATTTTGCTTTTAAAAAAAAATCTGACTATAATAAATTGTTCTCAATGTTTGGTACAACTATTTAATATACGGAGGAACTGACATGAGCAAAAAGTATTGGCTGCTGGGCGGTAAGGGTGCGAATTTGGCCGAGATGACCAATATCGGCCTGCCCGTCCCCCAGGGCTTTACCATTACCACCGAGGCGTGCACTCAGTACTATGAAGATGGCCGCCAGATCAATGCCGAGATCATGGCTGAGATCATGGAGTATATCGAGAAAATGGAGCAGATCACCGGCAAGAAGTTCGGCGATCACGAAATCCCCTGCTGGTATCCGTGCGCTCCGGCGCCCGCGCCTCTATGCCCGGCATGATGGACACCATCCTGAACCTGGGCCTCAACGAGGACGTGGTGGACGTCATCGCCAAGAAGTCGGGCAATCCCCGCTGGGCGTGGGATTGCTATCGCCGTTTTATCCAGATGTATTCCGATGTGGTCATGGAAGTCGGCAAGAAGTATTTCGAGCAGCTCATCGACCAGATGAAGGCCAAGAAGGGCGTCACCCAGGACGTGGAGCTCACCGCTGAGGACCTGAAGGAGCTGGCCGGGCAGTTCAAGGCCGAGTACAAGGCCAAGATCGGTAGCGACTTCCCCACCGATCCCAAGGAGCAGCTGCTCGGCGCCATCAAGGCCGTGTTCCGCAGCTGGGACAACCCCCGTGCCAACGTCTACCGCCGGGACAACGACATCCCCTACTCCTGGGGTACCGCCGTCAACGTGCAGTCCATGGCCTTCGGCAACATGGGCGATGACTGCGGCACCGGCGTGGCGTTTACCCGTGACCCCGCCACCGGCGAGAAGAAGCTGATGGGCGAGTTCCTGACCAATGCGCAGGGCGAGGACGTGGTCGCCGGCGTGCGTACCCCGATGCCCATTGCCGAGATGGCCGAGAAGTTCCCCGAGGCTTATAACGAGTTCGTGAACGTCTGCAACACCCTGGAGGACCACTACCGCGACATGCAGGATATGGAGTTCACCGTGGAGCACGGCAAGCTGTACATGCTGCAGTGCCGCAACGGCAAGCGCACCGCTCCCGCCGCTCTGAAGATCGCCTGCGACCTGGTGGACGAGGGCATGATCTCCGAGCAGCAGGCCGTGGCCATGATTGACCCCCGCAACCTGGATACTCTGCTGCATCCCCAGTTTGACCCCAAGCTCTGAAGGCTACTGCGCCTGTGGGCAAGGCGCTGCCCGCCTCTCCCCGGCGCCGCCTGCGGCAAGATCGTGTACAGCGCCGAGGATGCCAAGGCGTGGGACGCCCGTGGCGAGAAGGTGGTCCTGGTTCGTCTGGAGACTTCTCCCGAGGATATCGAGGGCATGATGGCCGCTCAGGGCATCCTCACCGTCCGCGGCGGTATGACCTCTCACGCGGCCGTGGTGGCCCGCGGCATGGGCACCTGCTGCGTCTCCGGCTGCGGCGCCATCAACATGGACGAGGAGAACAAGCAGTTCACCCTGGCAGGCAAGACCTACCACGAGGGTGATTGGCTGAGCCTGGACGGCTCCACCGGCAACATCTACGACGGCGCAATGCCCACCGTGGATGCCAATGTCGGCGGCGATTTCGGCCGCATCATGGCTTGGGCCGATAAGTACCGCCGGCTGAAGGTCCGTACCAATGCCGACACCCCCGCCACGACGCCGCTAACGCCCGTGAGCTGGGCGCTCAGGGCATCGGCCTGTGCCGTACCGAGCATATGTTCTTCGAGGGCAACCGCATCGATGCCATCCGTGAGATGATCTGCTCCGACACCGTGGAGCAGCGGGAGAAGGCTCTGGCCAAGCTCCTGCCCATGCAGCAGGGCGACTTCGAGGGTATCTATGAGGCCATGGAGGGCTGCCCCGTGACCATCCGCTTCCTGGATCCCCCTGCACGAGTTCGTCCCCACCGAGGAGGCGGACATCGAGCTGCTGGCCAAGGACATGAACAAGTCCGTAGCCGAGATCAAGGCCATCATCGCCTCCCTCCACGAGTTCAACCCCATGATGGGTCACCGCGGCTGCCGTCTGGCCGTGACCTTCCCGGAGATCGCCGCTATGCAGACCCGTGCCGTCATCCGCGCCGCCATCAACGTGCAGAAGCGTCATCCCGAGTGGAACATGGTGCCTGAGATCATGATCCCCCTGGTCGGCGAGGTGAAGGAGCTCAAGTTCGTCAAGGATATGGTGGTCAAGACCGCTGACGAGGAGCTGGCTGCTGCCGGTGTGAGATGAAGTACCTGGTGGGTACCATGATTGAGATCCCCCGAGCTGCGCTCACCGCTGATGCCATCGCCACCGAGGCGGAGTTCTTCTCCTTCGGTACCAACGACCTGACTCAGATGACCTTTGGCTTCAGCCGTGACGATGCCGGCAAGTTCCTGCCCGCTTACTATGATAAGAAGATCTATGAGAGCGATCCGTTCGCCCGGCTGGACCAGGTTGGTGTGGGCAAGCTGGTGGATATGGCCTGCTGAACTGGGCCGCGCCACTCGTCCCGACATCCATCTGGGCATCTGCGGCGAGCCATTCTGTTTATACTGACCAACGGGATCTACCTGGTCAAGAACATCGCGGCGCGCTCGATGATCCCCATTGACATGGTGCCGCTTTACATGATGATCGGCGGCTCGCTGGCGATGCTGGTGTTTACGATCGCCTATAAAAAGCGTGGAGGAGAATACGATGCGCCGCCGGCGCGGTTTGCGCTGCTGGCCTACTATGGGGTGGTGATCGCCAGCGTTACCGTCTTTATGGTCTCCTGCAACTTTCACCGGGTCGGGTTGTCCATCTCCATGTGCTATCTGTTTGCGATCATGATCGCGCCCACATACCGCCGTGTGGATACCGTGGCGGTATGTGTTCTGATATTGATCAGCTGGTGGCTGCCCGGACAGCTTCCTACGCGGAGAACTATGATCTGTTCAAGCATTTCCTGCTGCGATTTTCCATCATTGTAGGTTTTATCGTGCTGCGGGCCATCTTCCTTCGACAGTCTGCCAACGAACGGCACATCAAGGAAATGGGTCACGCTTTCATCAAGCTGGCCTACAACGACGTGATGACGGAAACACTGAATAAAAAGGCGATGGAGACGTATGGCACGTTCATTGCCGATAAAATCGCGACGGAACGGGTCAGCGTCATTATTTTTTGACGTGGATGATTTCAAATCATACAACGACAACTACTCCCACATGAAGGGCGACGAAGCGCTGCGGCGTGTGGCCGGAAGCGTGGTCGGGGTGTTGGCGGCGGCTGACCGGTATCTCTTCCGCTTTGGAGGCGAGGAGTTCGTGGCGATCCTGCCGGGTATCGGCGAGGAAGAGGCCCGCCGTATCGCCGGTGCGCTTCTGACGCGGTGCGCGCCGCGGCTGTTCCAAGAGAGGACCTGCCGGACCGGCACATTGTTACGGCCTCTTTCGGTGTTGCGTGCGGGACAGGCCGGGAATTGAAGGACTTTTCACTCATCGCAAAGGCGGACAGGCAGCTGTATATCTGCAAAAACAACGGAAAGAACTGTGTGGCGGCCAGCGGCGCCATATACAGATGAGGTACGCAGGCGCCCGGCTATCAGCCGGGCGCTTGTGTTTTGCGGGAAAATATGATAGGATGACAATACAAAGAAGCAGGAAAATATGATAGGATGACAATACAAAGAAGCAGGAAAATATGATAGGATGACAATACAAAGAAGCGGGGGAATATGATAGGATGACAGCACAAAGAAGCAGCAAAACATGATAGAATGACATTACAAAGAGGCGGAAAAACTGATAGGATGACAGGACAAGGAAGCAACAAAACATGATCGGATGGCGATACAAAAAGTAACGGAGGGGATACCGCTATGTACGAACTGATACAGCTTACCGAGAGGACGTATTACATCAAGAGCCCCACCAACATCGGCCTCTTCCGGCTGGATGAGAAAAACGTCTGCCTCATCGACAGCGGCAATGACAAGGACGCGGGGCGGAGGATACGGCAGGTGCTGGACGCCAACGGCTGGCACCTGACCGCCATCTACAACACGCACTCCAACGCCGACCACATCGGTGGGAACCGGTATTTGCAGGGACAGACGGGCTGCAGGATCTACGCGCCGGGAATCGACTGCGCGTTTACCCGGCACCCGGTACTCGAGCCGTCGTTTCTCTACGGCGGCTATCCGCCGAAGGAGCTGCGGCACAAGTTTCTGCTGGCACAGGAGAGCGACGCGGCGGAGCTGACGGCGGACAAGCTGCCGGAGGGCTTTGCGTCTATCCCCCTGCCCGGGCACTTTTTCGACATGGTGGGCTTTCGCACGCCGGACGACGTGGTGTATCTGGCCGACTGTCTGTCGAGCCGCGAGACACTGGAAAAGTACCAGATCGGCTTTCTTTACGATGTGGCTGCCTACCTGAAAACGCTGGAGCAGGTGCAGACCATGACCGCGAAGGTATTTGTGCCCGCGCACACGGAGGTGACGGAGGACATCGCCGATCTGGCGCAGTACAATATCCGGAAGGTGCATGAGATCGCAGAGAGGATCGTGGACCTCTGCGCCGCGCCCCGCGGCTTTGAGGACATCCTGCAGCAGCTGTTTGCCGCCTATGGGCTGACCATGAGCTTTGAGCAGTATGTGCTGGTGGGCAGCACGGTGCGGTCCCATATCTGGCGTGGCTGAAGGACACGGGGCGGCTGACAGCTGCTGTTCGAGGACGGCTGGATGCGCTGGGCGCGGGTGTGAGCGCCAACGGAATACGAAAAAACAAGCGCCCGGCTTCTGCCGGGCGCTTGTTTTTGCGGCACGTGCCGCAGGGGGAAGAAATTTGTGAGAGAGGGATGTGTCAGTTAGTTGTACTTCTCCAGGTACTTGCCGAACTCCTCCAGACCGGCCTTCAGCACCTGGGGATCGCGGAAGGCGCCATAGCCCACACGGATGGTCTTGGGCATATCGAAGTAGTCGCCGGGGACCACCAGGATCTGCTCGGTGGCCATGGCGTCCTTGGCCAGGGTCTCGGAGTCCACGTCGTAATCATAGTCGATCAGGCAGGTGGTGCCCATGGCCTTGGCACGCAGGTGCAGGTGGGGCTGGGAGGCCACAGTCCTCCACGATCTTGCGGTTGGGCTCCAGAATGGAACGGGCGCGGGCCCACAGGGCCTGATAGTGCTCCAGCGCGATGGAGGCGATGATCTCGTCCCAGATGCCGCAGCAGATGGTGTTGTAGGAACGGCGGGTCTTCATGACCTCGTACATCTCGTGGTCGCGGCAGACGATCCAGCCGATACGGGTGCCGGCCATGGAGTACATCTTGGACATACTGCTGATGGAGATGGCCTTGTGGTAGCCGTAGTCCAGAATGGAGGGCATATAGTTCTCGTCCAGCCCGCGATAGACCTCGTCGCAGAGGATCCAGGCGTCGTGCTTGGCGGCGATGTCCACGACCTACGCAGGCCCTCGTCGTACAGGGTCACGCCGATGGGGTTGTTGGGGTTGGTCAGGACGATCATCTTGGTGTTGGCGTCGCAGGCCTTGTCCAGGGCGTCGAAATCCAGCTGATAGTTATCCTCGGCCTTCAGCTGGACCACGCGGGTCTCGATGCCGCTGCCCTTGGGGGATATCGTAGTGCTGCTGATAGGAGGGCTTGATCACCACGCAGTTGTCACCCGGCTCCAGCACGCTCATCAGCACCAGGTCATTGGCGCCGGTGCCGCCGTGGGTGATCATGACTTCCTCGGGCTTCACATTGCCCTTTGGGGTAAATGCCGGCCACCGCCGCCTTGATCCGGGGGGAGCCGGTGGCGTCGCCGTGGTGATAATGCAGGCTCATGGTACGCATTTCGTTCAGGAAAGCGTCCAGATCCTCACCGGTCAGGTCAAACAGCTCGTCCATACGAAGGGCGCTGACGCAGCTGCTGCCCAGATTGATACGGGCGAGAGAGTCCATGGGATTCAGCCACTCTTCCACACCAAACCATGCCAGTTTCATTTTATTGTCCTCCTCATTTCGTCTGTTTTGTAGGGTAAGCGGATATATTCCGCGGGGTTACAGGTCGGCCTGCAAGCCCACGCCCTCGGCCAGTGCGCGGTCGATGGCTACCTTGGCGGCGGCCAGGTCCAGAATGTACAGGCCGGTGGCGTCGAAGATGGTGGTCTGCGTGTCGCTGGTACGGCCGGGGACCTTGCCGTCGATGAGGTCACCGATCTCGCCGGTGATGTCGTCGGCACTGATGACGCCCTGCTTGATGGGCAGCTCCATCTCGCCCACGCGGATGCACTGGGCGCGGTCGTCGGCGTAGAAGGCGGCGCCCTGGAAGATGGTGCTCTCGATCTCCTGCTTGGACTCCATGTCGGAGCCAAGGCAGCTCAGGTGGGTGCCGGGCTTCAGCCACGCCTTCTGGATGATGGGCTTGCGGGAGGGCGTGACGGTGATGATGGCGTCACTGTCGCCCACAGCGGCGGCCATATCCAGCGCCGGCAGGAACTCCACGCCGGAGGCGTCGATGCCGAAGTCATCGGAGAGCTGCTGGGCGATGTGGGCGGCGAACTGCACCGCGTTGTCGGGGAACATAGGGTCGGCGATGTAGACCTTATCGATGGCCGGACGCAGCAGCAGCGTAGCGGCGATCTGGAAGGGGGCCTGCTTGCCGGCACCCAGAATAACAGGTGCTTGGCGTCCTTACGGGCCAGCAGGTCCACGCCCAGCGCGCCGGCGGCGCCGGTACGCATACAGGTGACGTAGGAGGCGTCCATGACGCTGACGGGAATACCGGTGTTGGAGTCGTAGACCATCATGATGCCGTTGAAGGGCGGCAGGCCCTTTTCCCGGTTCTCGGGAAAGTTGTTCAGCATCTTCAGGCCGTGGAGCTGTACGCCCTTGATATAGCCGGAACGGATGTCCATGGCGGCGTGCTCGTCCACGAATTCATAGTTGACCAGCGGCCAGATCACGGACTTGCCCTGGGATTTCAGACGATAGACCTCGCGCACCTCCTGGATGACTTCCTTCATGGAGATGACCTGCTTGACCTGCTCGCGGTTCAAAATCAAAACGCTCATATACATCCCTGTCCTTTCGTTTTTCGGGAGGGCGGAGAGGGGCCGCGCCGGCCGTGCTCCGCCTCAGTTTGATGTCATTGTAACCGGGAGATGTTGGAGCGCGCGTGGAAAAAGCGTTGAATTTCCGTTGTTACTAAACATTTTAGCAAATTGTGCCGTGCTTTTCAACAAACGATTTGGTACATTTGCCGCCGGAGGACGCAGCGCCACTGGACAGACGGCCCGCCCTGGTGTACAATACGGCCATAACACAACACGGCTTTCAACAGGAGGACGGGACGCTATGTACGCGGATATCATCATTAAAAACGGGCGCTGCGTGACCATGTGCGGCGATGGCGGGGCCGACTGGGTGGCCGCGGCGGGGAAAAATGATCTGCGCCGTAGGCCGCGGCGATGATTGGCAGAAGCTGGTGCGCCCCGGCACGCAGGTCATCGACGCCAGGGGCGGCACGGTGCTGCCGGGGTTTATCGACAACCACTTCCATGTGATGCAGACCGCCGTGAACATGATGAGCGTGGATCTGGGCGGCGCGCGGTCCCACCGGGAGCTGGGCGAGATGCTGGCCGCCGCCGAAAAGCGGGAGGGCGCGGTGCTGGGCTGCCAGGTGGAGGAGTCGCAGTTCGAGGAAAAGCGTTTTCCGGACCGGTATGTGCTGGACAGGTATTGCAGCGACAGTCCGGTGGTGCTGTTTTCCAAGGAGTACCACGTCAGTATGCTGAACACCCACGCCCTGCTGTATTACAAGGTGCCCTTCTCCTTGGAGGGTGTGGAGCTGGACGGCAGCGGTCTGCCCACGGGCATTTTCCGGCGGAACGCCAACTATGTGCTACGCTCCAATGTGCTGCGGAGCCTGCCGGACGAATTCCGCATGGAGGCCATCCATCTGGCCATGTCCCGGCTGCTGGAAAACGGCATCACCACCGTGGCGGCCATCAAGGGCGGCTGGCTGTTTGACGACCGGGACGCGGAGTTCATCTACGCCCACAGCGGCGAGTTCCCGGTGGATATGCCGCTGTTCTATCAGACCATGGACCTGGCGAAGGTCTGGAAGCTGGGGCTGCGCCGGGTGGGCGGCAATATTATGGTGGACGGTACCCTGTCCAGCCACAGCGCTGCCCTGTCGGCACCCTACGCAGACCGGCCGGACTACCGGGGACAGATCTTCCTGCCCCAGGATGGACTGGACGAGTTCGTGCAGCAGTGCTACCGGCAGGATATGCAGCTGGCGCTGTACAGCATCGGCGACCGGGCCATCGAGTCCGTGCTGCTGGCCCACGAGAGGGCCATCCGTCAGGGCGGCAGCACCGCCCTGCGCCACCGCATCGAGCACGCCATCATGGCCACGCCGGAGCAGATCGCCCGGGCGGCGGATATGAAGCTGATCTTCTCGGTGCAGCCGGCCTACGCCTGTCTGTGGGGCGGCAAGGGCGGTATGTACGAGCGCCGGGTGGGCGAGCGCTATCTGCGCTCCAACAACTTTGCCGCCATGTTCGCCGCCGGCGCGGTGGTGTGCGGCGGGTCGGACAGCGACGTGACGGAGCCGCGGCCCATGCTGGGCATCCACGCGGCGGTGAACCGCGCTGTGCCCCAGTGCGCCGTGTCCGTGGAGCAGGCCATCGAGATGTACACCGTCAACGGCGCTTACGCGCTGTTTGAGGACAAGCGCAAGGGAAAGCTGGCGCCGGGATACCTGGCGGATATCGTGGTGCTGGACCGCGACATCCGCGCCGTGCCCGCAGAGCAGCTGGAGCAGACCGACGTGACCGTGACCATCAAGTCCGGGTCGGTGCTGCACAGCCGGCAGTGAGGTGACGGCCATGCTTCAGATCAGACTGTTTGGCAAAGCCGCATGTCATCTGCGACGGCACGGACATCACCCCGGAGCTGGGCAACAAGGGGTGCGCCCTGCTGTGTATCCTGTTCCTGCGGGGCGGGGACTACTACGCGCGGGAGAAGCTGGCGGCCTACCTCTGGCCGGACAGCGCCGACAGCGCTGCCAAAGTATAATCTGCGCTATACCCTGTGGAAGATCAAAAGAGCACCGATACCGGCGAGGGCGGGCGGGCGCTCATCAAGCTGGACCGGGAGTACTGCTGCATCGACCGGGCATACGACTATATCTGCGATCTGCAGACCATCGACGAGATCGACCCGGAGACCCGGTCGGCGGACGAGCTGAAGCGGGCGTGTGACGCCTTCGGCGGCGAGCTGCTGGAGGGGTACTATTTCAACCACTGCGAGGACCTGAATGAGCTGATCCTCAGCCAGCGCATCTATTATGAGAAGCGGAAGAACCGGCTGCTGATGAAGGCGGCGGAGCTGTATGAGCAGCGGGATATGCTGCCGGAGGCCGTGGGCATTCTGGAGCGGGTCATGGAATACGAGCCCTATAACGAGCAGCTGGCCCTGCGGCTGATGACGCTGTATGAGCGCGGCGGCGACCGCAGCCGTGCTATCCGGTTTTTCAACGAGTTCCGCAACCGGTTGGCCTCCAACCTGGAGATCTATCCGGCAGCGCCATCACGCAGAAATACGCGGAGCTGAAGGCCGCGCCCGCCGCGCCGGAGGAGCCTGCGGCGGCGCGACCGATGCGCCGGGCCTGCACGTGCAGACCTACTGCCTCCGGGCGGTGCCCTGCTTCTGGATGGCGGACACGGTGGGGAAGCTGCTGGACGCTATCGGATACGACGTGCCATCGGGCGACCGGACGCTGCTGCGGGTGCTGGGGGCTATACAGCCTGCGGCGGCGGCGTGTGCCGGCGCGGAGGGCGAGGTCACGGCCGCACCGGCGGCAGTGGCCCAGGCGTTTATCCGGTGGCTCACCGGTCTGGCGGCGCGGCAGCCGCTGGCGGTGCACATCCGCCGCGCCGGGGAGATGGACGACGTCAGCCGCGGTGTGCTGGAGTATCTGCTGGCGGAGCGCCCTGCCGGGTTGACGCTGCTGACAGAGGACGGCGGCACTCTGGTCGATATGCCCAGCGGAAAATGACGGCGGAAAGTGCCGGATATTTGCCGGAACACCGGGTACATCCGAACTTTAAAGCGCGAAAGCGCGTGGCGGAGTGTTTATTCCTGGCAAATATTTTTGGTGGATATGACGGTTGACGGTGGCTCCCTGTTGTGATATCTTACAGAAAACTTCGGGAAAGGAGAACGCCACACATGATGAAGCAGCTGTACAAGGCATACGCATTTAGCTTTTACTTTACCTATGCGGATAAAGTAAGAGTGATTTGTGATGCCCGGAAATGCTGCTGATGAAATGAGGACGTTCTCCCACGGAGACGCACTGACATCAAAGCCGCCCTATGGATCACAGATCCACAGGGCGGCTTTTTTGCAGCCAAATTTTCAAAAACTACCCATCAGGAGGAGCCACACCATGAAAAGAACATCACACGGCGGCTGACGACATCCATCTCCCCGGCGCGGCGGATATGCACCGCCAGCGGCTGCCGCGCCGCCAGACCGGTGAGCCACCGGATAAACGCCTGAGCCACTGCCGCCGGTGCGGCCGTGACCTCACCCTCCCGCGCCGGCACACCGCCGCAGCGGGCTGTATAGCCCCCCCAGCACCCGCAGCAGCGTCCGGTCGTCCGGCCGCACGTCGTTCCTGACGGCGTCCAGCAGCTTTCCCACCGTGTCCGCTATCCACTACGGCAACCGCCTGCTGATGCTGCACAACGGGCGGATCGTGCTGGATATCTCCGGCGAGGAGAAGCCCGGCTGACGGTGCCGGATCTGCTGGCGCTGTTCAGCAAGGTCAGCGGTCAGAATACGACAACGACCGCGCCCTGCTGGCGTAAACGCGAAGCCGGGGACTGCCCGTGAGGACAGTCCCCGGCTCTCTGCCCTTGACGGGCTGTGCGGCGGATGGTATGATGGTGGACGAAAGCGCCGGGGCCGTTCCGGCGCAGGGGAGGACGCCATGAAGAAGATAGACAACTGCGAGAATTCCACCGTGCTGGTGGCGCTGCTGCTGGCGGGCATCCTGCTGGTCATGGGGCGCCTACCGGCTGTTCTCCTGGCTGTGCAGCCGGGGCTGACGGACACGCTGACCTGGGTGCTGGGCGCGGCGGCGCTGGTGCTGGCGGCGCTGGGCCTGCTGCTGGCGAGCCGCAGCTTCCGGCGGCTGAAGGAGCTGCATCTGTAAGAGAACACCCCTGACCGGCAGGTCAGGGGTGTTCTTTCTTTACAGCTCGAGGGCCGCCGGCACGGCGTCCGGCGGATGGGGCAGTTGTACCCGGCCGCCGTCCGCTGCCGGAACTCGGCCTTGGCGGCCTCCAGCAGCGCGGGCTGCTCCAGCAGATCGATGGCGGCGGCGCACAGCACCTTGCCGGCGTGCACGGTGGCCTTATGGGCCATGGGCGTCTTGTTGCAGGACACCACCTGCCAGCTGTGGCAGGGGACGTTGTTGGGCCATACCGCCACATGGATCTGCGCCGTGGGGCACTGATAGCTGACGTCGCCCACGTCGGTGGAGCCGGCGTTGAAGGCGGGGCCCTGATACAGCGGCATCAGGAAGTCGTTGAAGTGGCCGGTCTGCATGGCCTTCACCTTTTCGGCGAAGGCGGGATCGTTCTCCGCGCCCACGCCGCCGGGGACGTCCCGCCCCTCGTAGGTGGCGGACAGTGCCTCCATGAAAGCGTGCTCCTCCGCCGTGCAGGGCGGTACGCCCAGCTGGGCGAAGTTGTCGTAGAGCAGCTTCTCCAGCGCGTGGTTGCACACGGTGTCGGACAGGCCGTCCACGAAGCGGCGCTCGATGGTGGTGTCGGTCATCAGCGCCGCGCCCTGGGCGATCTTGTCCACCCGCTGGTGCAGGGCCATGCAGTCCTTTACGAAGTTGGAACGGATCATGTACAGGACGCTGGCCTGGTGCTGCACCACGTTGGGGCTTACGCCGCCTGCGTCCAGAATGGAGTAGTGCACCCGGGCGTCGCGGGGCATATGCTCCCGCAGGAACTGCACGCCCACGTTCATCAGCTCCACTGCGTCCAGGGCGCTGCGGCCCCGCTCCGGCGCGGTGGATGCCTGGGACGCCAGCCCGTGGAACGTGTAGATCATCTGGATGCAGGAATTGGTGGAGCCGGTAGTCACCTCGCTGCTGTCGCCGGGGTGCCACGTCAGCGCTGCGTCCAGACCGTACCACAGGCCCTCCCGGGCCATATAGGCCTTGGACGCCACGCCCTCCTCGCCAGGGGCAGCCGTACAGGATGACGGTGCCGCTTTTTCCGGTCTGGGTCAGATAGTGCTTCAGGCCGATGGCGGCGGCCATGGCCCCCGCGCCCAGCAGATTGTGGCCGCAGCCGTGGCCGCTGCCGCCCTTCACCAGCTCGTGGTACGCGGTGCTGCCCGCCGCCTGCGAAAGGCCGGACAGCGCATCGTACTCCGCCAGCAGGCCAATGACCGGCCCACCGCTGCCGAAGGAGGCGGAGAAAGGCGGTGGGGATGCCGCATATGCCTTCCTCCACCTGAAAGCCCTCAGCCTTCAGCACCTTGACGAACAGGGCGGCGGACTTTACCTCCTGCATGGACAGCTCGGCATAGTCCCAGATGGCGTCCGCCACCTCTGCCACCAGTTCCTTCTTCTCGTCAATGGCGGCCAGCGCCGCCTTTTTTGCATCGTTCATTGTCTGCTCCTTTTTTCACAGCACCTTCTTCAGGAAATCCTGAAGGCGAGGGCTCTGGGGGTGATCGAAAACATCGGCGGGGGTGCCCTGCTCGGCGATCTTGCCGGCGTCCATGAACAGCACGCGGCTGCCCACCTCTTTGGCGAAGCCCATCTCGTGGGTGACCACCACCATGGTCATGCCGGACTGGGCCAGCTCCTGCATGACCTCCAGCACCTCGCCCACCATCTCCGGGTCCAGGGCGCTGGTGGGCTCGTCGAAGAGCATGACCTCCGGCTCCATGCAGAGCGCCCGGACGATGGCGACCCGCTGCTTCTGCCCACCGGAGAGCTGGGCGGGGTAATCGTTGGCTCTGTCCGCCAGGCCCACGCGCTGGAGCAGCGCCATGGCCTTGGCCTCAGCCTCCGACTTGGGGACTTTTTTGATCTTGATGGGCGCCATGGTCAGGTTATCCAGCACGGTCTTGTTGGGGAACAGGTTGAACTGCTGGAACACCATGCCCATTTTCTGCCGATGGAGGGGGAGGTCCACCTTCTTGCCGGTGATGTCCACCCCGTCAAACAGGATGGAGCCGGAGGTGGGCGTTTCCAGCAGGTTCAGGCTCCGCAGGAATGTGCTCTTGCCGCCGCCGGAGGGCCCGATCACCGCGATGACGTCGCCCTTGTACACGTCCACCGTGACGCCGTCCAGCGCCTTGACGTCGCCGCCGTTGTAGTATTTCTTCAGGTCCTTGACCTGGATGAGCTTCTGTGACATCAGATCACCGCCTCCCGCTGCTGCTTCCGCTTATGGCCGTAGTCCGTGTGCCGGTCGGCCCGCTGCAGCTTCTTTTCAAAGTGACCGAACACCTTGCTGAGGACAAAGGTCATGATGAAGTAGATGACGCCCACGATGACCAGCGGCTCAATGGGCAGGTATGTTGCGCCCTTGACCACCAGGTACTGGGTCATCAGGTCGCCGATGAAGAACGTGGAGCCCAGGGACGTGTCCTTGATGATCATGATAAACTCGTTGCCCAGAGCGGGGAGGATGTTCTTCGTCGCCTGAGGTACCACCACGAACCACATGGCCTTGCTCTCGGAAAAGCCCAGGCTCAGGGCGGCCTCTTTCTGGCCGGGATCCACGGCCTGGATGCCGGAACGGATGACCTCGGAGACGTAGGCGGCGCTGTTGCAGACCAGGGCGATGGCAATGCAGAGGAACTTCTGCTTGTTCAACGCCGGGATCAGCATAGGCAGGCCGAAATAGAAGAAATACAGCTGCAGCAGCATCGGCGTGCCGCGGATGATCTCGATGTAGATGGTGGACAGCCACCGCAGAGGCGCTACTTTGGACATCTTCATGAGGGCCAGTACGGAGGCGAAAACGGTTCCGAAGGCCACGGTGATGGCGGCCAGGGCCAGGGTGTACGACACGCCGTCGATGAGGAATTTGTCCCAGTATTTCAGGAACAGGGCCGCCAGCTTTTCAAAGTCAATGAATTTCATGGTGATTTCCTTTTACTGTGTATACGACGGCGGGTACGGCTTTCGTACCCGCCGCCGCGGTGTATATCCGTGTCAGTTCAGTGTCAGCTCCTGTGCGTTCTCGCTCTTGCCCAGCTCTACGGCGTCCTTGTACCAGCCGTCGTAGAGGTTGGCCTCCTTGGCCTGTGCCAGAATGGCGTTCACCGCGTCCAGCAGCTCCGTCTCACCCTTCTGCATCATGATAACGTTGGCGGAATACTCGGCCTTCACGTCAAACTCCCAGGTGCAGATGGCCAGGTCGGGGTTGGCGTCCACGATCATCTCCGCATTGCCGTAGGCCACGGCCAGGGCCTCAATGTTGCCGCTCTTGAGCTCCATGACACCCACGGTGATGTCGCCGATAGAGATGGGATTGGCACCAGTCAGCTGCTCGGTGACCAGCTGCATCTGCAAGGAGGCGTTCTGGGCGCCCACATCCTTGCCGGACAGGGCCTCGGGCGTGGTGTACTTATCGGCGTTTTCCTTCTTGATCAGCAGGGCCTGTCTGGTTTCGTTCTCGCCGGCGTAGTAGTAATCGCTGAGCTCATAGTTCTCGGCTCTGTCCTCCGTCCAGGAGTAGCCGGAGATGCTCATGGGGACGGAGCCGGTGTACACGGCGGTCTGGCTGGCGTCGAAGCCCATGGGCTCGATGACCAGCTCCACGCCCAGATTCTCGGCGATGTACTTGGCCAGCGTGATGTCAAAGCCCACATACTGGTCCTGACCGGTTTTGGAGGAGTCCACGAACTCCATGGGGAGAAGTCGGGGCTGAGGGCCACGGTCAGCACGCCGTCGGCCTTGATCTTTTCCAGCGCGTTGGCCGGCTCGGTCACGGTGTCGTCATCGGTCTTGTCGTCGGTCGTCGTATCAGCCTTGCTGCCGCAGGCTACCAGAGAAAGCGCCATCATCAGCGCCAGAAGCAAAGACAGAAAACAAACTTTTTCATGGTCGTATATCCTTCCGTATATGGTGAATATTTATTCATGTATAAAATGTATGCAGGTGGTCGGGAGAGCTCATGCCGCGCGGTGCAGGCGGTGCGCCTGTCGTCGTCGCGGCAGTGCCATCGTGCCAACTCCTTTGCTGTGGTGATTTTTCATGGGTCGTACCGCCTTTCCAGTGTGCGTTTTCCGGGGATGGGCTTGCCGCCGTCCGGTGCAGCTCTCTCGTTGATGTTGCATAATTTACCACCACAGTCCGGGAATGTCAAGGCAAAATTGAATATTTATTCGCAGAATATGTGATTTTGGTGAATATACTTACAGCATCAGCTAAAGCGGCGGGTCATTTGCATCAAAATGGCCGTAGCCGCCGTTGTCTCGATCAGGCCGTTTCCGGTGGCCACGCACACGGCGTTCGTCTCGTATTGCGGAACACATAGAAGGTGTGATCCAGCAGGTTCATCTGGAGAATGGCCTCCTCGGTGGTCATGGGCTTCACAGCGAAGCGCTTGGTGCGGATGATGTCGAAGTCGTTGTCCTCCACCACGTCGAATTCGGCGGGGATGTTGGAGGTCAGGGCGTCGGGCCGCAGGTTCCGGGCCAGACGGGTCTTGTTCTTGCGGATGCGGCGCTCGATAAAAGCCACGGCCTCGTTAATGGCGCCCCGCATGTCGCCGTCGGGGTCCTCCTCCTGGGCGCGCGGAACAGCGTGCCGTTGGCGGTGCGGATGGTCAGCTCCACCACGCAGCGGTTCTTCTTCTCCACGGCGAAGGTCACAAATGCGTCTGCCTCGGTCAGGGGGAGTGGTTTCCCCTTATCCTTAACTCATTATAGCAAATATGTCTTGCGTTGAAAAGAGGGTTTGGAAGAATTTGTGAAATGTTCACAAAAAATTCGCGGAACGGCCAAATTCGACAGCCTTCGACTTTTTCCGCCAAAATGCGGCAAAAGCTCCTATTTACAAGCGCTTCGACCCGGTGTACTATACGGTTCGAGGCTTTCCAATATCCTACCCGCTTGCGCCGTCCCTTCCGGGGGCGGCGTTTTTGCCTATGGCCCCGCCGTCCTTTGTATTTCCGCGCCGGGTGTGCTATACTGTCCACGATATTTAATCGCCCCGCCGGGGGCAGGGAGGTCCTCTTGAAAAGAACACAGGTACAGATCCCCGCCGCGCAGCTGGACCGCCAGCGGGATTTTGAAGCAAAGCTGAAGGAGATGCACGCCGACCGGCCCTCCGCGCGCTGGTGGATACCTTCGGCTGCCAGCAGAACGTGGCCGACAGCCAGTATATCATGGGTATGCTCCGGGCCATGGGGTGTTCGTTCACCGACGATCCGGCCCAGGCGGACGTGGTGGTGCTGAACACCTGCGCCATCCGCGACCACGCGGAGAAGCGGGTGTACGGCAATCTGGGCGCGCTGACCCACACGAAGAAGCAGAACCCGGAGCAGGTGATCTGCCTGTGCGGCTGCATGGCCCAGCGGCCGGAGGTGGCCGAGAAGGTGCGCCAGTCCTACCGCCACGTGGACCTGGTGTTCGGCCCGCAGGCCCTGTGGAAATTCCCCGAGCTGCTGTATCAGGTCTATACCCAGCGGCGCAGGGTGTTCTCCGTGGAGGATGAGCACGGCGCCATTGCCGAGGGTATGCCCGTGGTCCGCGAGGGCCGCACCCGCGCGTGGGTGTCCATCATGTACGGCTGCAACAACTTCTGCTCCTACTGCATCGTGCCCTACGTCCGCGGCCGGGAGCGCAGCCGCGACCCGGAGAGGATCATCGACGAGGTGCGGGAGCCGCCTGAATAGGAATTTCAAAGAGCTGACGGGGAATGTTGTCCTTGAGCTTTTCGCACAGCTTTCTCGCGCGGGCGTAGGCCTTGTCGCGGTGCGCGATGAACGACAGCGCGTCCACCTGATCGCCGTTGAGCAGCATATCGACCTTCACGAGCTCGCTCGGGCGGTAGCCGGAGAGCTCGTAGTCGAGCGAGGCGTAGCCCTTGGTGTTGGCCTTGAGCGCGTCGAAGAAGTCGTAGATGATCTCGTTGAGCGGCATTTCGTAGTGCAGCTCGACGAGGTAGGTATCAAGGTACTGCATGTCCTTGAACTCGCCGCGGCGCTCCTGACACATCGGCATGATATTGCCGACGTAGTCGGGCGGCGTGACGATCGTCACCTTGACGTAGGGCTCCTCGGCGCGTTCGATGTGCGCGGGGTCGGGGTAGTTGTGCGGGTTGTCGACGCGCACCATCGTGCCGTCGGTCTTGTAGACCTCGTAAATGACGCTCGGCAGCGTGGTGACAAGGTCGAGGTCAAATTCGCGCTCAAGCCGCTCCTGAATGACCTCCATGTGCAGCATTCCGAGGAAGCCGCAGCGGAAGCCGAAGCCCAGCGCGACGGACGATTCTGGCTCAAACGTCAGCGAAGCGTCGTTGAGCTGCAATTTTTCCAGCGCGTCGCGAAGATCGGGGTACTTGCTGCCGTCCTCGGTGTAAATGCCGCAGTAGACCATCGAGCGCACCTTGCGGTAGCCCGGCAGCGGCTCGCTCGCGGGATGCTCGACGCCCGTGACCGTGTCGCCGATCTGCGTCTCGTGCACGTCCTTGATGCTCGCGGTGAAGTAGCCGACCTGACCGGCCTCTAACTGCTTCGCAGGCTCCAGACCCAGCGGGCGCATCAGGCCGCACTCGAGCACCTTGAACGTCGCGCCCGTGGCCATCATCTTGACCTCCATGCCGGGCTTCAAGGTGCCCTGCTTCAAGCGCATGTAGACGATGACGCCGCGGTAAGCGTCGTAATAGCTGTCGAAGATCAGCGCCTGAAGCGGCGCGTTCGGGTCGCCCTGCGGGCAGGGGAGATGCTGCACGATGTCCTCGAGCACGGCCTCGATGTTGATGCCCTGCTTGGCGGAGATTTCCGGCGCGTCCTCGGCGGGGATGGCCAGAATGTCCTCGATCTCCTGCTTGACGCGCTTGGGGTCGGCGGCGGGCAGGTCGATCTTGTTGAGCACGGGGCGGATCTCAAGGTCGTGCTCCATCGCAAGATAGGTGTTCGCGAGCGTCTGCGCCTCGATGCCCTGCGAGGCGTCCACGATGAGCAGCGCGCCCTCGCAGGCGGCGAGCGAGCGCGAGACCTCGTAGTTGAAGTCGACATGGCCAGGCGTGTCGATGAGGTTGAGCGTGTAGACCTGCCCGTCGGCGGCGGTATAGTCGAAGGTGACGGCACGGGCCTTGATGGTGATGCCGCGCTCGCGCTCCAAGTCCATGTTGTCGAGGATCTGATCCGACATCTCGCGCGCGGAGACGGCATTGCACTTTTCCAGAAGGCGGTCCGCCAGCGTCGACTTGCCGTGGTCGATATGCGCGATGATGGAAAAAATTTCGGATGTTCTTTTCGTTCATAGCTGTTGCTCCTGTTTGTTGTCGGCAAGGCGGCGCCGCGCGCCAAATGGCGCGTCCAGGCGTTTTGCCCTCGGGCAAAACCTTGCCGCAGGGCGAATTCATTTCGCCCGAGGATGTTCAATCAAAAGGGTTCCCGCAAGGGCTTCAGCCCTTGTGGGAAAACGACTTTGCCGTGGTTAAAGGGGGATCCCCAAAAAGTTCAAAGACTTTTTGGGGGAGAGAAAAGGCAGTGGAGTGAGTGAGCTCTGGCTTTTAAGCCTGAGCGAAGGATACGGAACTTGCCTTGACGAGCGCGATGATGGAGAAATTTCAGAAATTCTTATTTCCTGCCGAGCAGGGAATTCGTCTTTTCTTCGGTGCTGTGGAAAACCTGCGTCACACTCTGCATGAGGCCGGGGTAGAGGGACGCGAGCGCTTCATCCTCCATAGAGGCGAACGCGCCGTCCTTTTCGGAAAGCTGCGCGAGCGAGGAGGCGTAGGCGATGTAGTCCGCGCGCATCTGCGCGTCCACCGCGCCGGAGCGGTAGGCCGTTGCGTCAAGGCCAAAGTATCCCTCTTTCCCGCCGCTTGCGCGGTGCAGCGCGCGGTAGAGCTGGTAGAACGCGCCGCCGAGATAGCCGCCCGCCGACGTGATGAGCGTGCGGTCGTTCGTCTTGCCCAGCAGCTCGAAGAGAACGCCCGCGGTGTTGACGAGCATCTTCTTTTGCAGCGTCGCGGCGATGCTGCCGCGCAGCGTGCCCTTTTCATCGCTCGAATCGTAGAGCGATTCGGCGTCGATCATGCCGCCGTCGCGATCGAGCGTGCGCCCGAGCAGATAGTCCGCCGAGACGTGGTAGTAGTCGCACGCCTTCTTGACGAACGCGAGCCCCGGCTCGCGGATGCCGTTTTCATAGTGGGACAAAAGCGCCTGCGAAATGCCGAGCTCTTTCGCGGCCTTGCGCTGGGAGATCCCCTTTTCCTGCCGCAGCAGGGCAAGGGTGCGGGAAAAGTCAGCATTCATGGCAATAACCTCGTCAAATAAAATACGGTAGGTTATAGTATAGTCTATTGATAACCGCTTGTAAATTAAAAATTTGCGCTGATCTGCCGTTTTGCGCAAAAAAATCGGGCGCGGCAATTTCGCCGCGCCCCAAAAACGGAGGAGAAAAAACAATGGACTAAATGAGTACGCTGAGTAACCATGCCAGCGCGATGCCGCCCGCGCCGATGCAGCCCCACAGCGCGGGCGAGCCGCGCCTAAAAAAGCTGCGCTTGCTGCATGTCGCCGTGCGGCCGCAGGTGCGCGCCACGCGGCAGGCTTCGTCTACCAATCGCTGCGCCGTGACGCCGTTTCGGTTCATGGCGTCGTTGCGCACGATGAAAATGGCCTGTTCAAAAAGCTCCGTATCCGGCGAGTCGACCACGATCACTCTCCGCGATGTTCCCTTGACCATATTGAAAGCAGCACCTCCCGATGGAAAAACATTCTGCCTCCAGTATGCCCGCCGCGGCGGGCGCTATACGGGAAGAGCGAAAATTTTTGCTGCGTTCAGACCGCCTGCGCGCCGCTTGAATCCTCGGGAATGTAGAGCGCCAGAACACCCGCGTCGTCCGTGCCGCCGCGCTTTTCCATACTGTCGGCCAAGATCGCCGCGACGAGTTGCTGGGGATCATGTCCCTCCCAGCCCGCAAGCAGGTTTTGCAGCCATTCGTCGTCGAGAGAATCGGCCACGCCGTCGGAGAGCATCACGAGAAAGCACCCCGGCGAGAGCTTGATGTGCGTCGCCTCCGGCGGGGCGAGCCCTCCTGCAAGCCTGCGGGCAGGCACGAGCAGGTCACGCGGCGCACCGTTCCGCCGCGCTTTAAGTAGCTCGGCGCCGCGCCGTACTTGTAAAGCTCGCCCTCGAGCGTTTGGAGCGAGAGCGTGAGCAGGTCGACCGTCGTAAAGCTGTCGGTCGACTCGGCGCGAAGAGACAATGCGCTGTTGAGCGTCTTGAGTGCCGGCGGCGCGTCGATGCCCGCGCTCAGGAAGCGCTCCAGGAGCCGCACGGCCATCGACGATTCGCGCTGCGCGGCCTCACCGCAGCCCATGCCGTCGGAGAGCAGCAGGCAGAGCGTGCCGTCCTCGGTCTCAAAGTGGGCGGCGCTGTCGCCGCTCACGCGTTCCCCGCGCTTGGGGCGCAGCGAAAGACCGATCTCATAAGAATGCACCGGCTGCGTCGACACGGGGCGCAGCGCGCCGTCCGCCGCGCTCTGCATGAGCTCGGAGAGCTGGGCGTACTGCGACGCGGCCTTCGCGCGGTCGTCCTCCAGCAGCCGCCGGTACTGCCGCCGCAGAAGATAGGCGCGCAGCTCGCCGTTCACGGCGGAGAGAAATGATGAAAAATGGATGCACCGCTCGGAAAAGTACGAGGGGAAATCCTCGCCCCTGCCCTGCCCGCGGCGCAGCAGCGCCGCCGTCGCGTCGTTGAGCGCGGTATAGGTGCGCTGATACTCCTTTTCCCAGCAGTAGCTGCACAGCGCACAGCCGCGGCAGACCTTTTCCGCCGCGCGGTCGAAGATGGCGGCGGGATTTTCCTCCGTCAGCGTGCGCGGACGGGCGATGCTGTCGTAAAGCTCGCGCAGCGCCGCGGCAGAGGCCGCGATCTTTCTGCGCACGGCGGCGTCCTCCTGCGCGGCCTCGTCGCTGCAAAGGCGCTTGCCGCGCAGGAACCGCGACGGGATCAGCAGGAATAACAGCGTCGCCGCCAGCCCCTCATAGAGCAGCACAAGCCCCGCGTGCGCGTTCATCGGCAGGGCAAAACACAGAATGCTCAGCGCAAACCACAGCGCCGAGACCACGCGGTTGCCCCGCGCTGTGACGTTCACCAGCACCGCGGAAAACGCATATGACGCCGCGTGGACAAAGCTGCCGCCCCCCGCGCCGAGGTCCATCCCCAGCCCGATGCACAGCGCCGCCGGAATGGCGAACGCGCTGCCGCGCTCAAAGGCGAACAGCAGCACCGCCAGCATCGAGAGGATGCGACCCGGCGCAAAGCCGTCCGCGGTTTCGAACGAGGACGCGGCCATCAGCACGCCGAGCAGGATGAAAAGCGGCGCGTAGGGGTGGTCCTCCTTTTCCTTGTCGCCGGTCGACAAAAGCGCGCGGCCACTCATCGCGCCGAGCGCGCACAGCAGCAGCGCCATCAGGCAGTTTGCCGCCTCGCCCACGCCGTCGCGCAGGACGTAGACAAACTCGACGGAGAACATCATCCCCGCGCACAGCAGCGGCAGAAACGCCCGCTTTTTGTAGAGTTTCAGATCGAAAAACGCGTTGTTCGCCGTGAAGATCAGAACTCCCGCGGCGAAGGTCCTAAGTGCGTGCGAAAACGGCAGAAACAGCACAGCGCCCGCCGACGCGCCGATCAGCGCGCTCACCCCCCGCAATCCTGCGCCCGATGCGCCGATCATGCCGAGCGCGAGCGGCGCGTAGCCGCCGAACACCTGCGCACCCGCCAGCGCGAACGAGAGCGCAAAGCGCAGCACGCAGTCGATGACCTTTCCGGACCATTCCTTGCTTTTGAGCAGCTCGATCACCTTCACAGCCTGTCCCCTCCCTGTGCGTCGATTTATTGTGTCGGGGATTATTGTAAACGAGCGGAAAGAAAAAGCCTGTCGGGAAATACACGCGCAAAAAAAAGAACCGGCAGTTTTGAAAACTGCCGGTTCTCTCGTTCACGTTGATGCTTATTTGACGATCATTTCTGCCTCGCGGGCGTTTTGCGCGATCATGTCGTGCAGCTCCTGCGTGGAGGAGAACTTCTTCTCCTCGCGCAGGTAGTCGAAAAAGTCGAGCTGTAATTTCTGCCCGTACAGGTCGCCATCGAAGCCGACAAGATACGTCTCAATCGTCACAGTGTTCTTGTCGCTCACCGTCGGCCGCAC
>VOFC01007236.1_pt1 | contig 35534 bp, 53 predicted proteins | sample 5384161 | NCBI WGS metagenome assembly VOFC01 (sample SAMN12384722, study PRJNA508395) | human gut metagenome | isolation source: healthy gut B | host: Homo sapiens | reverse complement strand
CCCGTCATTCTTGTCCGATGAAAGTGCAATAGTGCAAGATGCATTCAAATTTTCCAATGTAGTCTTCCGATATGCACCATGATGAATCTTCTCTATAAGGGGATTCTGAAATCGGCACAACTGTTCCAAGGCATAATAGACAGTCCGTCGGGACATTTCCACCTTCTTACCGGCAACGATGGCATCACCGGTTGAAAAAAGTGTCTCCAAGCAATGATAGCCATGCTTCTTTGGTTTCACCAATACTATCTGAAACTATAATTTCCTGAATCCTCCTGTAAGTCTCCTCATAGTAATCAACCATTCTGATTGCAGTTTTCACAGAAAACAGTTCCACATATTGCATATCCGCTTCACCAACAGCCCATTTCATGATTTGGAACAGCAAGGCCAAACGCGCAGCATGACCATTGAGTTTCATTTTCCGGCTTTTCCACTTCCGCATCGTTCTCAATGGCATTTACAGAGTCAATGATTCTATTGTACCAATCATAGAAATACTCCTCAGCGTCCGCTGTCATTGTGAGTATGGCAGATTGACTGAATTTTCCTTTTCATTAACATCACAAGGAATACCGAGTATTTTATTAAGAATTGTCCTCCATTGATTCAGGATATCAGGTCTTGCCGAAGCTAAAGCATTCCGCTTCCATACGGATATTGTCCTGTCTTTCGGATAGACAAACAGGAATCTGTCAAGCAATCCATTGGCAAGAAACTCTGTGCGAAAAACTTCCTGCAACAGGTTAGTCTGTATCGAACCTATAAGATTGATACAAGGCTTCTTGATTAAAATAGGTCGAGCCTCCGATTTGCGGATGATTTTCAAAGGCTGCCCGCTATATGCAGTCAGCAAGTCCTCGATAAGATTGTTTTTATTGCTGTATCTTCTTACAGAATTGAAGAGAGCCAAGATTTCATCAACAACCAATGCTATCCCGCGAAGATTATACTGATGAGTATTCATCATTGCTTCCGGAGTAAAGTCCGAAATGACTGTAGTCACCAAATGAGGTTTCTTCGGCAAACTGCCATCCGCTCCCTTTTCCCGTTTGTTCCCGGAAACAGCCATTGCCCGTTCATACTCTTTCCATTCTTCATTGTACTTCTCGAACATCCTGTCATCCTGCTCGTTGATTGGCTTGTATATGAATCCCAAAGGCGGAGTCTTTCCCAATCCTGGACGACCGATTAGCATCATATAAAGGGAAGGACTTGTTTTCCATTCGCCCTTGATGCGGATTTGGCAGGAATTGCCGACAGCTGTTGCCACAGCAGAAAGTATAATGGAGGCGGTATATTCCACATTGAAATTTTCATATTGGGCAAGATTTAGAATTACGTCTTGTATCTTGTCAGGAAACACATCCAAAGGGAATCCTGTTTCAGGAATATGTTCCACTTCCGAGCGAAGCATATTGGTCAGATGCAGATTATCAAACATAGCCACCTCCTTCCTGCTTCGGTAAGTCGATACCGATTGCAAAAGCATCAAAATGGAAGTGATGTAAGAATCGGTCCACATCCTCCTGCGTATACCAATATTTGTCACCTTCACGGGAATAGCCGAGATAACCGTTGTCCCTCAACTTCTTTCAGATACTTCTCCTTGATTCCCAATTTCGCCATCAAGGACTTGTTGTCATACAGACAATGCGCTACCTCCTTATTTGCGGTTGGCAGTTTTTCCTGTCGTTCCACTATGCGGAGAATCTTTTCCAGCAATTCTCTTTCGCATATACTCTCTACCTTTAATTTCTTTGCCATAGTAAATCTTATTATGGCTTTCCAATCCTGATGCACACTCGGACTTCAAGCCGGGTTATCTTGCCGTGACACGACTGTGCACATCGTCCCACGACTGCGGCGAAGGTAGAGAGTCCTTAGAACCTAAGAAGTTAGCATAGATTATATAACAGGTTATTCCTAATGTTAGGCTAATATTAGGATGCGCACTTAACCGTCTGATTATAAATAAAAAAGAGCAGCCGGAAGGCTACTCGAAAAAAGATGTCGATTTTCTGAAAATTTTTCGGCACGGTCAGGTCTTTTCTGTTTTGACGGGACTGTCCTATGTCAGAAGTGGCAAAAGAACACACAATTCGGTGTCAGGAAAGAGTTCCATGCCGAATTTCCAATAGGTCTTTGTTTCCATTTTAAGACGCTCCGGATAATCTCCGCAATAAATTCTTCCGCACATATACGCCAACAGAACTTTTGATTCTGTCCATTTATAATGGGGAGCCTTCTTCTTTCATATAGCCATACTCTATTGCTTTGGCAAAGACTTTCTCCGCAAGTTCCGTTTTCAGTTGTCCGGTCAATACGATTCCGGTTGCATTATCATCGGCCGAATGCGCATTTGAAGCCGAAGTTACAACGGGAATACTCTGATTTTCTTTTTTCCCTTTGTTTTAAGTAGAGTTTTTCCGCACCTAAAATCAACAATGCCGATCCGATTATTATCAGGACTATACTTGTAATCACAGGCAGATTTGGAACATCCCCATCAATGACATCTATATATCCGAATCCGACACTGAATAGTACTCCAAGAAACATACAGATTGCAGCTGTCCAAAGAATGGTTCTCTGGTACCGTTTTGAATATAGTCGCCAACACTAATATCAATATAAAGAATCCTATAAACAGGAATGTTATCTGTAACATTGTCATTTTCACTCATCCATTACATTGTGAATAATCATATTATCTCTAACGAAATAAAATCTTCCTTCAATCTTGCCACCTCTGCTGAAAGCGTTTCCGGAAGGAATTTGGCATAGACCTTTTCGGTGACATCCGTACTACCATGTCCAAGCAAACGGCTGACTACGGACATTGACAAACCTTTGTTCAAGGCGAATACCGCAAAAAGAGTGTCTTGCCACGTGCATTGACAGGCTGAAAGGCAGACCGATTTGTTCGCCGACAACGGCCAACGACTGGTTGATACATTTGGTCGCATTGTTGCGCGCTTTATAGAGAGCTTCCGCATCATCCAAATCCAAAGATTCCTTCACAAGATTGAAAACATATTTACACCCTTCACGCTTTTCCTGCCATTGCTGCAGAATGTGTAATGCCGGTTCTGTAAGGGGAATCACGTGCCGTTTGTTTGTCTTGATCATAATCTTTTCGCAACTCTTTCCGGGCAAAGTCAATATGTTTCCATTGTAAGGTCATTACATCCACTACACGGAGGCCGCAGGCGTGGAAAGCAAAGAAAACATTTCCAGAAACTCCTTACGCCGTTCTTCAGTACAACTGCGATAATAATCCAATAATGCTGTCAGTTGTTCTTTAGTCAGGTACTTGTCATCAAACTCGGTTTCCTCATCAGTGAGTGATATTTTCGATGCTATCCGCATGTCCTGAATCCTTGCATTGACAGCACTATCAATCATTTTCAGTTCCGAAGCATAAGCACATGCTTTAAGGATAGGAGTCAAGGCATGATTGATAGTTGCATCGCTATTCAGCTTTATCTCCCGACGCCACTTGATATATTCATCAATCAGTTCAACAGAAATTTCTCCGAGATAGATACTGTCTTGTTTGTAAGTTCCTTTCTTTGTAGCCCGAAGGAAAGTTTGAAAGATATTCATTCCACTCTTGCCGTTTTCATATCGGCTCTTACCGATACGGTTCCTGGAATAATCTGATTCGAGTCTTTCCATGACAAATTCAACAAAGTCCTTTCCTTTATCATCCCGTGCAATCGGTTTGTCAGCTAAAAAATCGGATATGACCTGAGCTGTAATTTGATTAGGATTCTTCTGCTGATATTCCGCCAGTAATGAATCAATCTTGTCAACCCTTGCAAGCAACAGACTGTTGATACGATTGGCTTCCGGGACCATAGCTCGCCCTGACTCCGCCACGCCCCTTGTTGGCTTTCTCGTTCCAGTCTCCAAGCCGGACAAAGATATTCATACCCTTGCGTATCACCTGGCGGTTCCAGGTATATTCAAGTTGGACAAGATACTGTTTGGTAGGATCTATCTCACCCCTGACATGCAGGCGGTAGCGCCCCAACGGATATAATCTTTTCGGTCGTCCCATACTGGAGGATGTTTGAAATTAAAAATCAGAGGTTGCGGCAATACTCACAAACCTCTGTAAAGGTAGTGAATTTTGTCCAAACAAATCACAAATCATCCTCCAAAAATTGCATTTTATCCAAACAAACCGCGCCATTTGAGGCGGTCAAACACCATTGTCCAAACAAATTAAATCCCCGCTAATCTAATTGATTAACAGGGATTTAATTTTAAATTTTTCGATTATTCTTCTCTAATATTCTTCCTCGTTGAAGAAAAAGTCATCCTTTGAGGGGTAGTCGGGCCAGATATCCTCGATCGACTCGTAGATATCTCCTTCATCCTCTATCTCTTGCAGGTTCTCGAGAACTTCGAGCGGAGCTCCCGATCGGACTGCATAGTCGATCAGTTCATCTTTCGTTGCGGGCCAGGGGGCATCTTCGAGTTTCGATGCCAGTTCAAGTGTCCAATACATGATTCGGTAAAGTTTTATCTCTCTGAATTTTCCGGAAAAACAAGGCTTTTCCTTACAGGGATGCAAAGGTAAAGCAAAAAAACGATGCCCGCAAACGGAACGATCCCCACGGCCTACATTTCGGACGTTCGAATGTCCTAACATCCGATTTCTACGGATGTGTCCGGCGTATAGGACTATGCGGTATCCCGGGGAGAAGAACCGAAAATCGCAACGAGAATTCCGATCCCCGCAAAGGTTCGTGAATCCGAACCGGAGATATGTCGCCGCCCGAGGTATCCGGGAAGACAGCATGCCGCCGTACAGCCGCCGACGGACTTTTTTTCCAGACACTGACAGCGTCGTAAAGAATTTCCGCAATGTAAAATCGGATATTATCCGGTATAACCTATATGGAATTTTCGTATCTTTATGGAAACCTAAAACCTATCGAACCATGAAATTCTTCATCGACACAGCCAATTTGGAGCAGATTCGCAAGGCGCATGAACTGGGCGTTCTGGACGGCGTAACGACCAATCCTTCTCTGATGGCCAAAGAGAACATCCGGGGTACGGAGAACTGCAACCGTCATTACGTTGAAATCTGCAACATCGTCGAAGGGGACGTGAGCGCCGAGGTCATAGCCACCGACTTCGAAGGAATGGTGCGAGAGGGTGAAGCGCTGGCAGCGCTGCATCCCCGCATCGTCGTGAAACTGCCCTGCACGGCCGCAGGAATACGGGCCGTAAAATACTTCGCGGCGAAGAATATCCGGACGAACTGCACGCTGGTATTCTCCGTGGGGCAGGCGCTGTTGGCGGCAAAGGCCGGAGCGACCTATGTGTCTCCGTTCGTGGGACGTCTCGACGACATCTCCGAAGACGGCGTGGCATTGGTAGCCCACATCGTGAAGGTCTACCGCACCTATGGTTACAAAACGCAGGTGCTGGCCGCTTCGATCCGTCATACGCAGCATATTATCCAGTGTCTCGATGCGGGTGCCGATGTGGCGACATGCCCCCTTGCGGCAATCGAAGGGCTGCTCAGACATCCGCTGACGGACAGCGGGCTGGAGAAGTTCCTCGCAGACCATGCGCGCCTGAACGCCTGACGGGTCACCGGCAGCGATAAAACGGCAACGCCCCGATTCGAACATCCGAATCGGGGCGTTGTGGCAATCATTTCTTTTCCAAAAGCCGCTGGAAGGCGGGAGAAGGCTTAAATGCAGGAATGTCGTGTGCCGGAATTTTGATCGTCGTATTCTTCGTAATGTTACGCGCCGTCTTTTTCTTTGCGATGCTTAATCAGGAACGTACCAAAACCGCGGAGGAAAACGTTTTCCTTGCGGATCTGTGCGGCTCGCACCTCTTCCATGAAACCTTCCACGACGGCTAAAACGGTCACGGCTTCGACGCCCGTTTCCTGGGCGAGTTGCTTTACGATATCTGCTTTGGTCATTTTTGTAAGTTTTTGTCCGACAAAGATAAACAAACTTCCGAACTGAAAAAAGCCCATCGACAATCCGATGATTATACCAACAGGTTTATTGTATTGCCGCAGAACGGCGCATCGTGATATTAGAAAATAAAAATCCGGGTTCGGACATTTTTAACATGGATACGGATTCATCTCTTCCGACCCCGTTTCATAGAGGTCATATCCTTGTCCTCCGCTACGGGACGTTTCTGTTCTTTTAACGGCCACTGCGAAAAAATATGCTCTTGGCGGACTGTCATCTCTTTCAGTCGTCGGGCGATCTGTTTCCAGTCGTATTCGAAATTCAGCATGACGATATCCTCACCGAAATCGATGTCATCGAAATATGTGAGTGCCTTGAACGGGCGGATGACATTTGCCTGCGGAAATTTTCGTTCGTAGCATTTGAGCATCTCATAAAACGGGATGCGGGTGGACAGACAGGCGATATCCACGAAATCTTTGAGCCGCGAACCGTCGTCGGCTATCGCAGACAGCTTCATGGCGACGATATCCTCGATGCTGTATAAACGGATTCCGGATTCCGCATAGGGCTGCCGGAGATATGCATATTTGTGAGCTATGCAGTCGATCTTAACGCCGTCGATCATGCCTTTCAGCGTGTCGGGGCGCCTGAAGGCCGTTTGGAATCCGTATCGCTGCGAAAGAAACGCTTCGAGTTCCCCGGCGTCGAACGACTCCGGAGTGAACAGATCCAGATCGACACTCACACGATGCCCCAGATATAAGGCCAAAGCCGTACCTCCGGCCAGATTGAACGCCGCAAGCCGGGGCTCGGCCTCCAACTGTTTCAACAACCCAAGTGTCTGCGGCGCAACTGTCTGCGTGTGTAACATCTCAATTCCTCTTTTTTTAAGGCCGAAAGCCGTACATACGAAATTCATATCCTGCGCCGAGAGTGTCGGAACCTCTTTGATAATTTCCCGGAAGCCTTCGATGCCTCCGTAGAGGTCGAACGCCGCGAAGTAGTCCCGGAGCCATCCCCGTTCTATGATGCGCTGCACGACGACCTTACGCGAACGCTGCCAGTCGAACTGCGTCAAGTCATAGTCCCAAAGTAATGTCTTTGAGACCTTGCAGCAGCCTTTATTTCGGATATAGTCATCGAATATGGTCATGGGCCGGAGTTCGTTTCGCTTTACAAATATACGAATTATCCTGATGATATGCAATTTCCGTGCTTTGTCCGGCATACGCCTTCAAGAGTTGTGTCTTATCGCTCGTCATTCGTCGCAGCAGACACGGGACAAATCGGATATACACTCCCCGACGAAGGTCGGATACGGTGGTACGGACATCTCCGAACCGATTGTCCCTGTCTGCAGCATAGCGCAAAATTTTCATACGCATAAATAACCGGTTTTTCAGGTGTGGGTCGCCCAGCCGTGAAAGGGACGGTCGATAAAACAGCACGACCGATCCGGACATCCATGATAAACCAATCCGCCGACAACGCCCAGACTCCCGTCGGGATAGCGTTCCTTGAAGAGGAACGAATAGGGCGCGAAGTCCCTGTAAAGTTCGATCTGGCACGGATGATGGGGATTTTGCTCACGGCGTTCGAGGCGCTCCAAACATTCCCGAAGCGTGCTGTCGCCGATGCTTTCGGCGTATTGCACTACCTTATCGTAGTGCTCCTGACACATGATTTTCATAAGGCTTGATTTTTAGGTCTATTTCCCCATTCCGGGGTGTTGTTCCAGAAAGAGCATCCGCTGCCGGATATAATGCAGCAGCGGTTCTCCGTCGCCGACAGATTCCATAATGTTGTTCGTTCCGCCAATATCCTTCAGCACTTTCAATGAGAAAGAGTTGTGTATCTGCCCCGAATCGAACTGCAAATCGTGTCCGGACTCGGTAAAGGTGATGCAGACAGGTCTTCCCCGCTTTGTTCTGCCGAAAACCGTGATAGCACCACGCAGGTCTATCGGATAAAACTCGTCGTTATTCTCCCAGTCGATCTCAGGAGTCAGGCGGACGATCTCCGCCATGACCGGACGGAGCAGCCCTTCCGTCCAATGCGGATCATTCAACCGCTCCCGTTCTTGCTTCAGATGTTCAATCTCCCGATCGATCTCCTTGCGGCGCTTGTCGCACTGCGTTTTATGCAGGCGGTAGCGCGTAATGATATTCTCAATAGCATTATATTATGCATACCAACTGCACCGCAGGGGCTGCCCGTCCCATTTCCACGCAGTACGGTATGAGTCGATGCGGATATAATTTTTCGACAGACGGTGCGTATGGGTCTTGCCCTTGAAAACATCGGGCAGCGGGACGGTCGTTCCGCACATATAGCCGTCTTCGGTAGTTCGCTGGTCGAGCTGCCGCAGGTCTACCGCGCTGCCGCGGATCGCTATGACCTGATAGAAGTCGATATTGGTCTGCTCCCAGCCCCACGACGAGTAGAGGATGTCGCCGACGCGCAGCGAACGTCGGAACTCCTCACTCGACCGCGCTACGGCTTCGTCATGGCGCCGGAAGCGCTCGGCCTCCTGCCGGATACGCTCCATAGCCTTGTCGTATTCTTCCGGGGTGTGGGCCTTGTAGACATACCGGGGGCGCTACATCCCCGGTGTCCATGCCGCGATACAGCGGCCGTTACGGCCCTGAAACCGGACAAGCGAGATATTATAGATCAATTCGGGAGCGAAGCCCGTCCCCTGCGCGAGACGCGCGGCGTTCTTGTTGATGCGATAGGTTTTCATTGTTTCTGAGATTTAAGATTTTGGGTATCTTCTTCTACGATTCGGAAGTTTTCGGGATTCCAGCCCTTTGCGACCAGCGCGGCTTGCGCGTCGAGGACGCTCGGAAAGATGCGGCGCCTCTGCCGCGAAAAAGAGATGTATCCGACATAAATACGCCGCACAGGGCTTCTTTGATATTCGAGGTGGCAGCGGCACGGAACGGGCCGATAGTGCAGGAAGCCCCGCATGCGCAGCAGCAGGCCACGTTCGTACTCCTTGTCCTCGCGGCAGCGTTCCCACGCCTCGTATTTGTCGATGCCGTCGGTCAGCAGCGCATAACTGACAGCCCGGTCATAGCGGGTTCGGCCCTGCCAAAGGCCCTTGAAAAAGAGCGACAGCAGTTCCAGATCGAGCGTCGGACGGCCTTTCGTGCGCAGCGTTTCGGTCAGAGATTCGATCTCGCCGTAACGGAAGTCGAGCGGGCGGATGTTGTTCGCCGCCATGCGCACCATCACCCGTGGGTCCGAAGTAATGGTGATACGTGTTATAATCTGATAGCTCATAATGATATGCAATTAAAAGACCGCAGCTTTAGGGCTGCGGCCTGATTTGACAATACGTGAAGTGTCGTGTTATTTCGGATTGGTCGTGTCCCGGAGCTTCAATCCGAAATCGCCGCAGGCCGTACGCAGATCTTCGCTGAACTTGTTGCTCTCGCAATAATAATCACCCATCCGTTCGGCCAACTTCTGCAGATCGCCGTCCGTAATCGTCGCAGTATCGTATCCGTGTCTTTCGAGAGCCGTACGGTTCAGAAAGGCGATGTCGAACTCCGCATTCGGATCGTCCTTACTCGGAACGCTTCGCAGTTTCTCGTCGGTGAATCGGTAAATCTCGTCGAGATACTCCTTTTCCGTCCAGTCCGTATTCCTGTGCCGCCGGGAGAACTCGTCGCCCCAGGCAATGAGCGTCGCGGCCGTATCGCGGGAGTTGTCCGAAGGCCGGAACTTCCTGCGCCCGGCTTCATAGGCGATATCGACCAGCGCCTCGGCATAGTCGCGCAGGGACACATTGCCCGGAAGCGCTGCGGACTGCCTTTTCATAAAGGCGGTGATGGCCTCGGCATAGATCCGAAGCTGCAGACGGTCGCGCTCCGCGGCGGCTTCGTCGCGGTCCAGCCCGAATTCCGGGGATTCATGTCCGTCGAGGAAGTTCTGCAACTCACCCAGCCGGAAAACGTCGTAGCGCGTAGGATATTCCGGCAGGCAGCGCTCCACGAAGTCTTCCGTAAGATCGCTTGTCGTCTGCGGCGCAGCTTCGGCGGACGGAATGAAATCGTATTCTTCCAGCCATTCGACGATGCCTTGCAGGGTATCGCAGGAGAGATTTTCAAGCGGAAGCGGGAAATCATCTCCGTCCCAGCCGTCCATCAGGCAGACGGGCGTCAGCCCGTCCTCACAAAATTCGAGGGAGATTACATTGCGACAAAGGCCGTCGTGTTCGATTGTAAGAGGCGACTCATAATACTCCTCGTAGGCGAGGCCGTCCGTATCTGCCAGCCGCTCGCGGTCTGTCGCATCGGCCTGATAGGTTCCCAGACGTCCTTGCCGGCTGGTGATGACCGAACGGATGACGCCGATCTGATAAGTGCGCAACTTTTCGAGTGTTTCTTTGTCTTTCATAATCGTAGAGAGTCAAGTTATTTATAAGAAAATTTCCGGTCTGACGAAATAGCAGACCGTGGTGTGCCGCCCGTGATCCTTGACGAGTTTTACGGGTTGGGGCGCGTTGTAGATGCGCCGCTCTGTAACGGGAGCATCGAGCGCATCCCATTTCTCTTGCGATACGGCGGTCTGCTCGTCCCGATAGCACCAGACGATGACGGATTTCGGGCAGGGAGCTGCAAATGCGGGTCCTTCGTAATCAGAAAGAAACATTTGAAATTCCTTCTCCGTCCGAAACGAAATGCAGTCGCCCCGGTAAAGATCGCTGCTTCGGCACTCCGTATCCTTGTAAAGGCTGATCTTGCGCCATTTCTCGGTCGAGAAATCGCCGTAAAGCGATTCCGGTTCCCGGTATTCCCACAACGGCACCTCGGCGCAGAACCGGACGACTCCGTTGCCGCAGGCGCCGCAATGTCCCCAAGCACAGAAATCCCCCGGCACGGTTCCGGTCGGTTGTAGCGCTTTCGGCGCCACGATCGTAAAAGGCCCTCCGCTGACCGCGCAGCCGATGCCGTCGGCTGTCCTCCACACGAAAGGCACGTACGGGCACAGGCAGATCGAAAGCGTTCCGTCTTCACGGACGGCCTCGATCAAGGCGTTGCCGTGGAAGTCACCGTGGCGCGTGGTATAGCGCACCCGGTCGCCGACCTGCGGGACACGTGGGTTACGGGTACGTTCGATATGACGCACCAGCTTATTGGCCATGTCCACATCCTCTTGCGTCAGGCAATGTTCATGGTCGTAAAGCGTATTCATCGGCAGCAGCGTTTCGCAGCTGTACCGATCTTCGGTTTTGGGTTGTTGCATATTGCCGATAATGAAAGCGCCGCGGCCTTTCGGCCGCGGCACAGGTTGAACAATCTGTTTTACGTGTTTTAGGCGGCTTCGGCCGGAATCGCTCCCGGGGGTGCCGGCTCCTGTTCGCAGGCCAGCCGTTCGGAGATCATCCGCGCGGCACGGTTCACGTCCGTGAGGATGTCGAACAGGTAGGTCGGCTCTTTATGGAACTCCGCCAGCCAGTCCTTGATATAGGCGGCGCTCTCCTCACGAGGCGTCGTAGCGAAGCCCAGCATCGCACCGCACAAGGCCGCCGTAAGTTCGGCGACCAACTCTTCGCGGATATAATCGGCATCTCCGTAGCAAGCGCCAAAAGGACGGTTCAGACGCTCCGCATGCCCAGTGCAATGCGTGACTTCGTGAAGAAGCGTCGTGTAGAATGCCGCGCCCTCCGGGAACTGCCGCTTTTTTTTCGGGGCAGACGATCCGGTCGAGCGTCGGCGAATAGAACGCCCTGTTGCCGGATCTGAGCAGGATGGGACAGAGCCACGACTGCTCCGCCAGCATCCGATCGAGCAGCGCATGTCAGACCGTCCGAGTAGTCTTTCTGTTCGGCCGGTGTCGTAAGCGAAGTGTAGCGCCCGGCTGCCGTTCCGACATATCCGTCTGGTCGATGTTGAAGACCGGGTAGTAGCGCATCACGGGCAGCACGTCGTATTGCCGCCGCTGCTCCTGCGGCAGGCGGTAATAGTCCGCCAGTTCAATCTTTTTCCGGGTCTCTTTATGGCGGACGTACATCTTCCAGAAATAGACCGGGAAGGCATCCGAGCCCTTGCGGATGTTCAGCCCCTCCTCTTTGGCCTGCTTGAACGTCATAAAGACGGGCGTACTGTAGCCTGCGATCTCCGAGAGGAACAGCAGCATCAGGGTATTCCCGCCCCGGTAGGGCGTGCCGCGCAGGTTGCGCGGAAGACCGTGCGCAAGGTCGGCGATCCACGGCTTGCGCCACTCCTCGGTGAGCGTCTCCATTTTCTTTATCATCAGCTCCGTCAACTGCGGAGCGATCTTTTCAATCAGATTCTTATTCATGGCTCTTATCTTTACGTTATTCTTCCTCCGGAGCGGTAGCTTGCCGCCAGAGACGGATCTTCTCGTCGTTCGTCCTGCCGTTCCACCACATGTCGCAGGCGTCGCGGAAAGCCTTGCGATCATCCTTCGGGCTGAAATTTTCCGGATTCAGTCCGGTGATAATTTCCCGGTCTTCTTCTGTCGTTCCGTCATTCCACCACGGCTCGACCGTATCGGACATCAATTCGCTTTCGCGGATCTGGTACGTGTGCTCTTCGCATCCGTCGCACCACAAATCATCCTGCTCGGGAGCGCCGGTGCAACTTGTCCCGTATTGCTGTCCACCCATGTTCGGTAGGACACTTCGAGCGAACCGCACTCTTCGCAGCGCCATGGATCGGCGGACGTTTCGACTGCCGGGTTTTCCGGAATGGACTCTGTTCCGGAATCTCTGAAGTCTTATTCATAGCAATAATAATGAAAAGACGGAGCAGGCTATGTCTGCTCCGTCGGTTATTTAGTTCATGTTGTTACTATGCCGCCGTTTTCATCTCCTCCGGCATTCGGGTGTCGGGTTCGATATCCGGGTCCATAGGAATAATCAGCGGCTCCGGGGTGGGTTCTATAGCGGGCGTCTCGTCCGGCAGCAGCTCGGGCATCTCCGGTTCGGCATCCGGTGCCTCCTGCATCGAAACCGCCATCTCCTCGGCCTCAGCTTTTGCCTGCAAAGCGTCGATCTGTTCCTGAAGACGGGCTTTGCGACGCTCGTAGACTTTCAGATACTCCTGCTGCACCTTCTGGCTCTGCTCCGAGAAGTTCAGATCCGCAAAGCGGCACATCATTCCCGTCAGGAGCGTTTCGTCCGTACATCCATACTCCGGAGCTGCCGATCGGAAGTAGTCCACCAGATACGCGCGAACCAACGCAGCCTGTTGCTTGGCCGTGATACGACCCGCCGCGGCAAACTGCTCCTCGTCGGTCAGGTAAGAGCCGTCCTTAGGTCGGAAACCGCACTGACGGAGTTTCGAGTCACTCATTACCCGTTGCATCACAGCGTAATAGAACATCTGCTGCTCCTCTTTCTGCAAGGGCTTGTTCGCAACCTTCACATCGAGAAAGACACGCTTCATATCGGTCGTGATATGCTCGTAGCAGATTTCCCGGTTGCGGCGATCCTGCTGCATCAGCCCTTCCAGCGGAGAAGGCGGGACGACGGTGACGAAGACCTTGCGCTCATCGTCCTGCCCCTCGTTTACCGTCATTTCCCGCCTCGTCCTCGAGCTCCTCGTAGCGGAACTCGATGTCGAGATTACCGATGACAGCGTATTTGCGGACGCGCCCTTCCGAGATGTCGAACTCCAACTGCTGTGTCTCTTCGGCAAACGCCGCCATTTCGGCCTTCGTACTCCTCCTGAGCCTCAGTAAAATCCTTTTCCGACACGAACTCCTCGGCTTGCGGGCGTCGGGCATCTGAGGGCCTTTATCGTAGTGATAAACGCTGTATTCCAGCTCTTCGACGTGATAGCCCTCTTTCCCAAGAGCTTCGAGTACTGCGGCAGGAGTTTCGCCGCCCGTAGCCAGCGTCGTGCGGGGATCGTCCTTCAGCAGCTTCACGCGCCTTCTGCACGAGGAACTCCTCGTTCTTGCGGATCATGCACTCACGGTTCTGGCAGCCGGCGCAGCCCCCTGCACATTCGTCCCGAACAGCACCTGATTGGCCGTATTGTGCTGGCAGGAAAGGCACTCCGTCTTATCGAAGTTGTAGCTTTCCAACTTGGTCATGTAACGCTCGTAGAGACGTCGGGCGATGTCCTTGATCCGCGCCGTCTTCCACGAGTTGTAACACCCCTCGGCGAAATGATCGTTGTAGACCTCCTGCTGGATGTCGGCGGGGTATTTGGCGATCTCGGTGGCGACGCCTACCGAAATATCCTCCTTGTCAAGCATCTCGGCCAGAGCGTCGATCAGCTCGCACAGTTTCAACCGCGAGCGGATGTAGGCTTCCGACTTGCCGAACTTACCCACCAGCGACTCGATGGTATGGCGTCCCGACTGGATGGCCTTGCTTATAGGCCGCGGCCTCCCTCGCGGCCGCACGTCCTCGCGCTGCAGGTTCTCCGTGATGGCGGCATCCTCGGCCTCGGCATCCGAAACCCCGGATAAGGGCCGGGATGAATTGCAGGCCCGCCATCGCAGCCGCCCAATAGCGGCGCTCGCCGTAAACGATCTTCGAAACCCTCGTCCCTCGGACGCACGCAGATAGGTTGAAGAACGCCCGACTGTTTGATGCTTTCGGCAAGTTCCAACAGCGTTTCTTCGCGGAAGTTCTTCCGGGGATTATAGGTCGAATTGACGATCTTGTTCAGATCCAGCAGCCGGACATCCGTCTCAGGATGGACTGCCGGCTGGCGGCAAACGGACATTCCTCGATCAGCCGTTTTTTGCGATTCGATAGGCGCTGCGGTTCGGGAGGTTTCGGCACGAGACTCCCGCATCCTGTGTCTTCCTGTCCGGCGCATGGTCGTCTCGGGGAACAGCTGGCTTGCCGTTTGCATTCTTGCCCCTCTTCTTCGATTCGTTTGCTTTTCGTAGTCTGCATAACATGTAACAGTTTTTACCGTGTGTCTCACGTGTTTATCCGCTCGCACGAATTTTATTTTTTTATCGCGCAGGCAATGAATAATATGTTATGAGGCTTTATATCCCGAACGGGTCGGTTGCCTCGGAAGATTCATAAGCCCGCGGCGCAGGCGCAGGGGCGGAAAAATACCGCAGCCCCGGCGATAACTTGACTAAACGTTTAACCCATTCTAAAAGTTCAAGTTATCATGCAACGCAGCACTTTCAAAGTCCTTTTCTATGTAAAAAGGCAGTCCGAGAAACGGGTCAGGTTCCCGTCATGGGCCGTATCACGATCAACGGCACGATGTCGCAGTTCAGCAGCAAACTCTCCGTTCGCTCCAGCCTTTGGGATGCCAAGGCGAACAAGGCTTCCGGTAAGAGCCTCGAAGCTCAGCGCATCAACGAAAAACTGGAAAATATCAAGACCAATATCGGCAAGCAGTACCAGCGGCTCTGCGACCGTGATTCATACGTCACAGCCGAAAAGGTCCGCAATGCTTTCCTCGGTATGGGTGACGATTGCCGCCTGCTGTTGCAGACCTTCGACGAATACCTCGCAGATTTCCGCAAGCGCGTGGGCAAAGACCGCGCTTATTCGAGCTATGATAATTACCGCAAACGCCGTAACCGCCTTGCCTCCTTCCTCGAATACGAATACCACGTAAGGATATTGCTTCAAAGAGCTGAAGCGGGAGTTCATCGAAAAGTTCGTCGTCTACCTCTCTTCGGTACAAGGTATGCGTTCCGGTACGATCCATTCTACGCTCAAGAAATTGAAGCTGATGACCTACACGGCGTATAAGAACGGCTGGATTGCCGTCGATCCTTTCGCCGGGTTCTATGTCAAAGCGAATACGCTGAACGACGTTATCTATCCGCTTCGGAATTGCAGGCCGTGATGGATGTCAGGCTCCCCAATTACCGGACGGGCATCAACCGGGATGTCTTCGTTTTCTGCGCTTTCACGGGTCTGAGCCATGCAGACGTAGTGAAACTCACCCATGCGGACATCCATACGGACGATAACGGAGAGCGGTGGATTATCGACAAACCAGAAAAACAGGTACGCAGTTCCGTGTTAAACATGCCGGTCCGTTCAACCCGAAATCCTACATGGCGTTATAAGGATACATACGGTTAAGCGAGAAGGTTTTTTCCGCTGGAAAGGCACTGCTGGGGCATAAAATCACTGAAAATCTATGTCGTTCACCAATGACATGTTGGACAGAAGGTAATTTCGATATGGAGTCGCAGTGAACCGGGGCTTGTCGTAAGCTTTGAGGCTTGGCGGTAGATTTGGACTGCGACTCCATTAACCAGAGAGAATGGCTGTTTAGAATTGTAGGTTTGAAGACCTGGTACATGTGATAGCATACGACTCTCACAAAACTAACAAGTTATGCACTATTTGTATTATGTGGGTCTGGATGTGTCGAAAGAGACTTTCGATGCGTCTTTGGTCGCCTTCGAGGATGCAAACGAGATGGCTCACCGCAAATTCGCCAACTCCCGAAAAGGGATCTGCTCGTGTCTGCACTGGGTTGAGAAGCGGCATGGTATTCGGCTCGACGATGTGATTTTCTGCGCCGAGGATATGGGGAGCTACATATCCGAGATGGCGGTTTGTGCTTCCGACAGGACGCTGAATTTCAATTTTTCACTGATCTCGCCGTTGGTAATCAAGTATTCGATGGGTATTGCCCGTGGCAAAACAGACAGAGTGGATGCCCGGCGTATCGCCGAGTATGCGATCACTCACTATCGGAAGATAGCCCTTTATCTGCCGGCAGAGAAGGAACTGTGTCAGTTGCGCACATGGCTGATCTTAAGGGCTCATCTGGCAAAACAACGTGTAGCGAAACTGGTGTTGCTCGAAAAATTAGACTACAAAGAGAAATTCGCGGATGTATCTATTCAACGTTCCATGCTCCAGGAGGAGATCGCGTATGCAGAAACTCATATGAAAACCATCGAACGGGAAATGAAGGAACTGATAGCCGCCGACAGCAACATTTGCCGGAACTACAAGCTGCTGACCAGCATCAAAGGTGTAGGGCGATCACGGCCATTGTGATGCTCTGTTCGACGCTTAATTTCACCAAAATCACAGACCACCGCAAGTTTGCCTGCTATTGCGGGCTGGCTCCGTTCGAACATAGCTCCGGCACAAGCGTTCGCGGGGGATGCCATCGAGCATGGCGAATCGAGACATTAAAGTACAACTGAACCGCAGTGCACTGATTGCCATCAGGTGTGATCCGCAACTAAAGGCATATTACGAACGCAAAGTGGCTGAAGGTAAACATAAATTCAGCGTCCTGAATGCTGTGAGGGCCAAAATCGCCGCCAGATGCTTTGCCGTCGTAAGGCGTGGAACACCATATGTAGCGTTGCAGATATAATCCGGCATACATATCTGCCATTCGATAAGATTTTGAGATCATTCAAAATCTCAAAATCTTATTGTCGGAACAGTCCGTCTAATTGGGAGCCGATCCTACTCATAATTAATGTATTGTCATTTCCGTACTCCGCAAATTAACGATTCTGACTATGGGATGCAAGGCTATACAAGCGCTTCGCGGCCTTGCATCCCATAACCAGAATCATTTTGCTAAACGCTACGACAAAAAATGACAATTTCCGGGCATGAAACTTTTTGCAGCTTTTTATTTGGTTTTATCTTAGAATTCTACCGTCGGAATAGGCGGCTTTCTGCGGCCCGGACGGTAGCCGCTTTACACGCATCACCAAACCCTCCATTCTGTGACCGGAGGCGTACTCTCGTAACGGTAACCGACAATCGACGCCGCCTTTCTGATTGCAGATTGAAATACTTGCCGACTCCATCATTTTTGGATATTTAGAGGTTTTTATTGTTTTGCAGAAAGGATAATTTCCATATTTATAGCTATTTATATTCCAATTCAGATTTCTGGAAATCTATATTTTTCTATTTCCGTACATCCCCGGATTTATCACTGAGGATAAAATTGGAGAAGTTGCCAGAGAACTATAAATTCAAGTTTCCGAATAATGAAAATTTCTTTCTGCCGCAAGATACAACAGGGTAAACGCTTCCGAACTAATGTCCGCTCACGACCGCTCCAGTCCGCACCGACGGGCTTGTTTTGGCGCCCGCACGGTTGTAATATTGCAACCGGGAAAGGCCCGTCCCGGACGCCGCTTCGGGAGGTTTTTCAAAAAGTTTTTAGCAAAAAATTTCCGCCGCGGATTTTTGTTTCTGCAAAGAAACAGCGAGCTGTACCTTTTGTATGCCGAAAATTTTTCGGCATACAAAATGCTCGCTCTGCGAGGCCGGGGCGTTCTCCCAAGTCGAACGCCTTTTTTAACCGACACTATGAATACCGACCGAAAACACACGGCAACGGCCACCGATCCCCGAATCCACCGAGTTATAATTTTTCCGGCTCAATGAAGAGCAAAACATCCGCTTTCAACGATGCTTTCTGCAAAGCCGGACTTGAACATAACCGCAGTCGGTTTATCGTCAAGCGCATCTTCGCCGAGGAGTTCGTCGTCATCAAACGCGACCCGTCAAAGACGCAGTTTATCGCACGGCTGAACGATTTTTATTTCCAATTTCAAAAGCTCGGGAACAACTATAACCAGATCGTAAAAGCCATCAATGCGCACTTCTCAAGCATTGCTATCACGCAGCAGATCGCTGCTTTGGAGCAGCGGACGCGCGAGCTGAAAGCTCTCAATCTTGAGATTCTGAACCTCGCAAAACAGGCTAAGGAGCGATTGCGAATATAAGAGTTGGATTGTCGCCCGACCGGCAGCGTTATCGGATTCAAATATAGAATTGCACGCTTGCTCGTTACCTTGGCCCGGCAACTTTAACGAACGAAAACGTATGGCAACCGTAAAAGTAAAATTCCGGGCCTCGTCCGTTGCGGATCGGGAAGGCCGACTGTATTATCAGATCATCCATAACCGTGTAACCCGACAGATCGGCAGCGGTCATAAGCTGTTACCGTCGGAATGGGACCGCTCTGCATGCAGGATCATACTCCCGCCGAACTGCGAAGGCCCCCGGCACGCTTACCTTGTCGCATTGAAGAGCCGGATCGCGGAAGACACCGCCCGCCTGGAGCGCATTATCGCCCGGTTGGAGCATACGGGCGAAAGTTATACGGCCGGGGATGTGGTCGCACGCTATCTTACGCCTTCGGATGCCGGCGGCTTTCTCTCTTTCGCACGGAGCCTTGCCGGGCAGTTGAGACAGATCGGGAAAATTCGCACGAGCGAACGCTACACGACCGTCTTGAACAGCTTCGGGCGTTTCCGCAGGATACCGAGGTGTCTTGGGATGAGATGGACTCCGCCCTGATGATCGAATACGAAACTTATCTCAAATCGAGGGGCGTATGCCCGAATACCTCTTCCTACTATATGCGGGGGCTGCGTGCCATTTACAACCGTGCTGTCGAAAAGGGAATGACGGTACAGCGCGATCCGTTCAAGTACGTTTACACGGGCATCGGCAAAACGGTTAAGCGGGCGGTACCCTTGAAAGTCATCCGCCAGATCCGGGATATGGACTTGGCGCTGTTTCCGGCGATGGATTTCGCCCGCGACGTCTTCATGTTCTCATTCTACACCCGGGGAATGTCGTTCATCGACATGGCTTACCTGAAGAAGAAAGATCTGCAAAACGGCATACTCTCTTACCGCAGGCAGAAAACGGGACAGCAATTGTTCGTCAAATGGGAAAAACCCATGCAGGAGATCGTCGATAAATATGATACGGTCGCCACTCCCTATCTGCTGCCGGTAATTCGGGACATGCATGCCGACGCTCGCCGGCAGTACAAGAATGCGGCGCATCTGGTCAATGACAAATTGAAAAAAGTTGGGTGTGCGATTGGGACTGGACATACCCTTGACGAACTACGTCGCCCGTCACGGGTGGGCCTCCATCGCCAAAAGCAGGAACATTCCGCTTGCGACCATCAGCGAAGCAATGGGGCACGATTCTGAAAAAGACCACGCGGATCTATCTCGCTTCTTTGGACACCTCTTCCGTAGACAAGGCGAACAGTCAAATCCTGAAAGCATTGTAGCCGCATAAAAGTCTGTCTTCATCCAACCGGTTTCATTCGGAAATCTCTTTCAAAGTTTATTTCTTGAAGGAGAGATTTTTTTTCTGGCGGATTGATTTTCCTGTAGATTCCTTTTTCTTGCAGGCGTCGGCTATCTCATATTGATAATTGGAAAAATAAGCGACGAATAAGTCCCCGAAATAAACCGGATAATTTTAATCGACAAATAATAGTGGATTTACGACGGATAAGCTATAAGTTCTCTTCGCAAGAGAAATATTACATCGTCGCAAAGTTATGAAAAAATATGGGACACAGCAACAGAATCCGATGAAAAATAGAATCGTCTGCCTCTTTCCGACTCAATAAATGTTTAAGCAGATGCGGTGATGTGTTGTGCAAATCCATGCTTGGGAAGCTGTAAGATACTAATAATAAGGACTTCTTATTCCGCTATCTCTCTTGCGAAGAGATGTATCGATTGATGGAATCTGTCCAAAGAAATCGCAAGTAGCCTGCAGCCGGCAGAACGGAGCAGGGAGACGTTCCGATGAACAATTCCGACTGGTCGGTAGAGAGAGGCAAAAAGATAAAATGTTGTGCAACAGACTGCTTCTCTCCGCAAGAGAAATATTGACGAACGCAAAGTTATGCAATTTAATGGAAATAACGACCAAAACCGGGTGAAATTTTCGTCTGCCGAATTCGCCAAAAGATTTTTGGCCGACAAATGTTGTGCAAACAAACAGTTTTCTGAGTGCAACTTTTCGCATGGTTTTCAGATAGTTATAACTAATTATATCCATTGCTCTTTCTCTTACGGAGAGAAAGAGCGTAAAACGAGCAGAATATCTTTTTACGGATTTGCGGAATAGATGATTGGTATTCCGGCGGAAATAAACATAAACGACTGTAATACATGCCAATATACAGATTGGCATGAACTAAAGATATGTGCCTTTACTGAAAGGATAAACATAAGTAATGTATGGACATCGCCTCGCCCAATACAGAAGAACTCACGACCGCCCGCTGGTTCGTCATGCGGGCTTACAAAAAGCGAAAAGAGAGCGGAGGAAAAACTCAAAGGTAAAGATGGATTGGAATATTTTATTCCGAAACATTATGCCGTAAGAGTCTATCACGGAGTGAAATCGAAACGCCTCTGTTCCGGTCATTCGAATCTCGTATTCGTACATGCCAGTCGCATACAGATTACGGAATTTAAGAAACGCTATAATTTCCTGCAATTCGTGATGTGGGAGAAAAGTACGGGCTTGGAATATCTCGTTGTTCCGAATGATCAGATGGAGAGTTTTATCAAGGTTTCATCCCAATACGAGGAAAATATCTCCTTCTATAGTCCGGATGAACTCGACCTTCGAAAAGGGCGCCGGGTACGCATCCACGGAGGTAAACTCAATGGAGTAATGGGTGTATTCCTGCAGGTGCAGGGCAAAAAGAAACCGCAGGGTCGTCGTCCTGCTGGAAGGTGTTATGGCCGTAGCTGCGGAGGTACATCCCGATTTGATCGAGGTTATCTCCTGACCGTAGTTTATCCATTGAGCAAACTAATACAATCGAATTAGAAAACAATGAACGGCAAACCGAATGTCGAGTCTCCTTGGATGTCGCTGAAACGTCTGATCGAAACCCGTATGGTCGAGATACTCCGCAAGGAACGGGGCAACAGAAAGTATATCCGCTTATACGGCGCCGGAGAATATTGGCACGCCTTCGAAGAGTCGGCCTGTCAGTTAAGCCGGATATTCACGGAATGTGAAACGGCACTTTTCAGGCATAAGGACTACCCCTTTCCAGTGGTTATGGTTAGCATCCCCGACAGCGAATTACGGACTTACATCCGGCAGCATATCCCGGTATGCGACAAGCCCGATTACAACAAACTGCTGGTAGCAGAACTCTCCGTCGCGGAATATCGTGCATGGCATGAAAACGCTGTAAAAGAGTTTTTGTAAAAGTTTCTTTGAAAAAAGTTACATCCTCAATCCGGATTTTCGATTTATGCCGAGGAATATGTTTTTAATGGAGCAAGAACAGCTACAGTTGGTTGTCTTTGGATTCTGCTCACCTTAAATTCAACATCATAATATATTTTCTGATAATGAATGCCGATGTAATAACGCTCAATGAATGCAAAACGACGGGACCTTTTTGCATCTCTATTTTGATAAACCTATGAATGTGTGGGCGGCATATGGTCTTTTCTGCTTATAAGTTGCGATTGTTCGGAAAATCCAATGGTTGTAATAATCTTCGGGAATTCTCAAAGGAACTACAAATGCCGTGCACAATAGTGGGAGAAGATGCGATTTCCTGTTTGCTACAGCATGCAACCGTATTGCAGCAAATGAACGATTCATATCTGCAGATTCGTATGCAGGATGCTGCGGACATAAGCGCCTACACGAAATGGACCAATAAACTGAAGGGACAACTACCGAATCAGGATGACGATATAATTGTTGTTACGCCTATCAGCAAGTATGTCCCCAAAGACCGGTTTATTCCGGACGGAATGTCTTCATTTTCACGTCAGGTAAAACGTATCGGTGACTGTATTCTGGCGTTTGTCGCGCTCGTACTGTTTTCTCCGCTCTTCCTGCTTTGTTACATTGCGGTCAAACGAGAGGACGGTGGACCTGCCATCTTCAAGCAGGAGCGGATCGGCGGCCGGTTCGGGCGCCCGTTCAATATTTACAAATTCCGTTCGATGCGGCTTGACGCCGAGAAGTTCGGCCCCCAGTTAAGCCATAGCGGCGGCGACGACGATCCGCGTCTAACGAAAGTGGGGGCGTTTCCTGCGCGCCCATCATCTGGACGAACTGCCGCAGTTATGGAATGTGTTCTGCGGCGATATGGCCTTTATCGGTCCGCGTCCGGGCGTAAATTTTACATCGACCAGATTCTCGAACATGATATCCGCTATACATATCTGTATCAAATCCGTCCGGGTGTAACCTCATATGCCACGCTGTACAACGGCTATACGGACACAATGGAAAAGATGTTGCGTCGTCTGGAGTACGACCTTTACTATTTAGGTCATCGTTCTTGGTGGCTGGACTTCAAGATACTCGCGAATACGTTCTGCTCGATCGTGTTCGGGAAAAAAGTTCTGATTGGTGGCGAAGATATGATAGTAAGGAACTTAAAATCATTTTTTTTCTGCTGTCTCGAGTTCGCCACAGTTCAGACGGTAGAGTGCTGATAACCAATTTTTGTTCATTATCCGCATTACAAATCATCGGGTACGTTTTTCCGTTAATAACGCTTCCCTATATTTCAAGAGTTGTAGGGTATTGAGCATTTTGGAGAGATCGCTTTTGCAACCGCTGTTATTGCCTATTTCCAGGCTGTTGTAGATTGGGGCTTCAATTTTACGGCAACTCGGGATGTCGCAAGAATAAAGTCAGACAAGGCGGAGGTATCCCCTGAATCTATTCCGAGGTATTCTGGGCTCGTGTCTTTTTATGTGCGATATCCCTTGCAGTTCTTTGCATATTGATATTGCTGATTCCCCGGTTTCGGGAAATATCCTGTTTATTATGTTGCCGGTTTCTGATTGTTATCGGCTATGTTTTGTACGGTGACTGGTTATTCCAGGCTATCGAAAAGATGAAGTACATAACGATCTTGAATATCGTTGCGAATACATTGTTTACAATATCGGTATTTATCTTTATAACGGAGAAGGAGGACTACATCTATCAACCGTTGTTGTCTTCCCTTGGATTTGTTATCTCCGGTCTGATCGCGTTTTTCGTTCTTGTCCCGGCAGAGGGAGTCAGACTAAAATTTGTCACATCAAAAAATGTCTTCATAGCCTTGAAAACGAGTTCGGCCGTATTCATAAATCAAGCGATGCCCGTTATTTCGGAAAATCTGACAGTAATACTTCTCGGTTTTTGGGGCCGGGGGCTGTTGCCAATGGTAAATTCGATGCCGGTTATAAAGTTATCGGAGTTCTTGAACGATTCATTCTGATGCTATCAAGAACATTTTTTCCTTTTTTGGCACGCCGTATTGACAAGCATTTATTTTTTTTTTAGATTGAATCTGATATCGGCAGTTTTTGTTACGATTTTGGCATTTGTATTCGCTCCATTCATCATTCGGATTCTCTTTTCTAAAGAGTTTTTACGATGCAGTTTTAGCCTTGAGAATCATTTCCATAGCTGTCGTTTTCTCGATGCTGATCAATGTCTACGGCATAAATTATCTTCTTCTCCAAGGGTATGAAAAGCGATTGCGGGAACATGACGGTTATGGCATCGGTTGCCGGTATTGTCTTCGCTGTCCCGCTGTTGTATTATTTTTCCTGGGTAGGGGCTGCGTTGACCTTGGTGTTGACGAGGGCGATTCTGGGCATCTGTGTTACGGTCGAAGCCGTGCGGATTCAGAGGAAAACGGCTTGATGATTCCCTCTTTTGAATAAATAACAATGTATGAATATGCCGAAAGTAAGCGTTATCGTCCCGATCTACAAGGTTGAGAAATATATCGAACACTGTGCGAAATCGCTTTTCGAACAGTCTCTTTGATGATATAGAATATATTTTCGTGAACGACTGCACTCCGGATCGCTCCGTAGAACTCCTTTGCGAACAGCGGAGGCCTATCCTGGGCGTACAAACCGGATTTCCGTCATTCATCTGGAGTGCAATTCAGGATCAGCGGCCGTGCGGGCTATCGGTATGAAAGCCGCAACCGGAGAATACGTCATTCATTGCGACAGCGACGACTGGGTCGACCCCGGCTTATATGAAACAATGTATCTTGCTGCGAAAGATAACGATGCGGATATTGTGATGTGCGATGCCATGAATGAATATTCCGGCCAAAGCATACCCAAAATATATGCTTGTCATACGAATCTCGCACGACAGGCGATCAAGGATATGTATCGGAACTATTTCGATATGTATACCGTCAATAAACTTGTTCGTCGCAGCATTTATACGAAATATGCCATATACCCTTATGAAGGTATTAACATGTGGGAAGACAATGGTTTGATGTATCGGATTTTTATCATGCCGGACGATTGGTATCGGTGCATGACGTATACTACCATTACAATCGGTGCAACGAAAAATGCGCTGACGCATAATTATAAACGTAGCAGTGTGGAGCAGATGATGCTGCCAGCAAACGCTTTAGAAGAGTTTTTTCTTTGCAAAGAGGGATGGCGTCGCTTATGCGAGTACGGTCGATATGCTGAAGTTCTGCGCCAAGATCAATTTGATAACCGATCATTATTCCGGAATCAGAGAGTATAGGCATGTATTTCCGGGTTCGGAACGATGCTTGAAAAACTGGATCGCAGAGCCTTTTCCCCGGAAAGGCAGATTCCGTCTGTTTTTGTAGAACACCACTTGGCATGGCTCTTTGTATCGCTGTTTAAAGTTCGTAATTTTATAATCGGATTCGTATGCCTAAAGTAAGTGTCATAGTTCTGTTTATAACGTGGAGAACTACATGGAACGCTGCGCTGTTTCCCTTTTGAACAGACATTGACGATATCGAATACCTGTTCATAGATGATTGCACCCCGGATCATTCGGATAGAAATATTGCGGGCGACACTGGAAAGGTACCCATCTCGCCGGGGAGCGAGTACGAATAAGCTTTTATGGCGTCTAACAGCGGTTTACCTGCTGTTAGACGCTGCGGCATAAGCGAATCGACCGGTGATTATATATCATCCACTGTGATAGTGATGATTGGGTTGATGTAACTATGTATGAGAAAATGTACGATGCCGCTATTGCCAATGCTGCAGATGTCGTAATGTGTGATTTTTATGAAGAATATCGTAACAAATCGAAGTTATACAAAAAATCCTCAGTTCCCATCAGATCCCAAAGAAGTGATCGCCAACGCTTATCGATATGTGTTTATCGGAGCTGTATGGAACAAACTGATTAAACGTGATTTGTATATAACAAACAACATATATCCCTATGAAAACATCAATATGGCTGAAGACCTGGGGTGACTTGTCGGATATTCGTCAACGCAGAGAAATTGTATCAACTTAATGAAGGTCTTTATCATTATAATAAAAGCCAATATCCGTTCGATTTCTGCAAATAAGCAAACGGATAAGAATCTGAACGACATGCTTTTCATGTCGGAGTTATTACGTAGGTATCTGTCTGAACGTGTCGATTGTAGCCGGTTCGAATTATATGCAAACTTTTTATGTTATAGCAGCAGGTTACAGATCATACAAGATAATTGGGAGGATTGGTCTCGATTTAAAGAAACCTATCCGGAAACGGATAAATATGTCCCGTTCTTTTCCGTTAAGGCTTTTTCCGCCTCGGGCGGCCTTGAGATTCTGGTTGGTAAGCCACGGAATGGCTTATGTGTCGATTGCATTGATGAAAGGTTTGAAATTTTTCAGTAGGCTTGTCGGATAATGCCTTTATTATTGCTATTCGTTTGGCCGTTTTTGGCCTTTTTGATCAGCGTTCGAAAGTTGGATCAGAAAGTTTGGCAGATCGTTTTCGTTTTATTCTGCGGACTGTTCGGATATTGCCAGGATTTCTCGCTCACAACCAGCGATTGTTATAGAATCGCATTGCAATTTCAGTCCTTCGATATGGAGGATATCTTTCGGAGGTATGCCGAGGGCCAATCCCCCGATCTCTATATGAATCTGCTGTATTCCTTGCTCCGGGCGTTAACCTCGAATCCCAAGGTGTTGTTTGCTGTTGTGGGGCTTATATTCGGTTATCTTTACTGCCAGTGTATTTCAATCGTATATATACATTTGAAATGCCGGAACAAGTGGTTTTGGATAATAGCTCTTTCCCTACTTTGTAATATCTCCTTAATCGAAATAATGGGGGGACGGTTTTATACCGGGGCTTTGCTGTTCGTCTTGTCCGCCTATAAATGGTGTTACTTAAAGAAAAAAACGTGGATTGTCGGAATCGCCCTGACCCCTTTGTGCATTTCGGACATATATTCAGTGTCATATTACTCTTGGGGGAGGCTTGGCATTCCGTTTTTGTCGGTTTTTTGTCGCCTTCGTGGCTGTTCAGAATGGTCTTTTTTTTGCTTTTCTCCTCTCTTTTTTTTGCCAATTTCAGAGTATTTCAACCAAATTCTCTCACATTTTGCCGGTGATAGCAGCGGCATGATTGAATATAAACTGACTGTCTATTCAGGAAGTGAAGAAAATATGGGCGTCGCCGATGATGCGCAAACCGTATATAGGCAGGCGAACATACTGTTTTTTGCAATATTCCAAGGTTTATATAAAATATGTCTATGTTGCCTCTGCCGTTATTTGAGTAAAAACGTAAGGGTAAAGACCCGTCTCTATACCTTTGTCCGGCTAGTGTTGGTATATACCATTGGTGCGTATCTGGCGTCAGCCATAGGTATTGCCGGCACTGGATTCCCGCTATGTGACTGTTGCTGGAGAATTGTTGATAATCGCCATGGCCATAGGCCTCTCGCAAGGATACACTTTTAGACCGAGAACGTTATATCTTGTGCCGACAATGTGCTTCGTACAGATCGCATTCCTGTTGTTTAACGCACCTCGCGTTGTTGGCGGGGAAATTCTGGCTGCTGAATTTGCCGGTCTTGGTATATGATGGTTTGGGATTTTACCTGCATGGAATGCTTACCGATTGAATAGGAATATATAGACATGGTAACTATGTGTAATATAGGTGATTAACATCTACTTCGGCAGATGCCTCCGAATTGCGCACAGTTCTCTGTTTTGCTATCGGGATAGATTCGCTACCAATATATCTTTTTTCTTATATGAAAATTATTTTTTTGCGATAACAGCATGAGTATGCTGTTAAATTTTCGTGGCGATATCATCCGGCATTATGTCGACATTGGCCACGATGTGATGTTAATCTATCCGGCAATAACGCATCGGGAAGAACTCATGTCCTGTATCCCCGAGACGGTGAGGATGGTGCAGGTAAAAGTCGATCCGCATGGAACTGGTATAATACGAGACATTTTTTATTTGCAAACCTTGTGTCGGATTTATAAAAAGGAACGTCCTGATGTTGTATTTCACTATACGATCAAACCGAATATCTATGGTTCCATTGCTGCAAGGATCGCCAAAGTGCCCCTTAAGGTAGCGATGGTCGCTGGTTTGGGGTATATTTTCGAAGGTCGTGGCTTTATAAAAAAAAAAGCTCGGATACTCTATAAAATCGGGTTGAGACAGGTGGACCGCGTAATTGCACTTAATGCATCGAATCGAAATTTACTTGTCGAAAAGGGCTATGTCCGATCTCGGGAACATGCTCTTATTTCCGTGTGGCGAAGGTGTCGATTTGAACAAATTTTCGTGCGATACGGATAATTTTTCCCATATCCGTTTTCTTATGATTGCTAGGGTTCTCTATGACAAAGGGTATCGGGAGTTTATAGAAGCGGCACGAATGGTTGGAAACCGCCATCCTAATGTTGACTTTGAATTGTTAGGTTCCCTGGATGAAAAAGAACCCTGCTGGAGTTCCCCATGAAATTGTTGAAAGAGATACGAAAGATGGAAGGATTCGTTATTTGGGGGTGTCAGATAACGTTCCGGCAGTATTGGGACAGGATGGTGTCGTTTCTGTCCTCGCCTCTTTCCATGAAGGATTGAGTCGTTCGTTAATGGAAGCCTTGGCGATGGGACGTCCGATAATAACCACAGATATCCCGGGATGTCGGGAAATGGTCGAAGAGGGGCTTAACGGATATCTCGTAAAGCCTCGGAATGTTGAAGCCTTGGCTGATGCGATGGAACGTTTCATCGCACTTCCGCTTGAAAATAAAATTGCAATGGGGAAGGCGTCTCATCGGAAGGCCGTTGAAGAATATGATATTCAGTTTGTGATTCATTGTTATGATCGAATACTGCGAGAGTTTGGCTTCCTTTGATTCTTGCTTATTTTCACCTCGCAGCCGAAATGTCCGGTTATTGTCCAGTCCTCTGCCGGAGGCAGTGGAACCTTTCTTGTGTGTGAGGGGGCGGTTGTTGTAGATCGAGGCAGTAGGCATTCGCCTCATTGCCCGTGACGCGATTTTTTTTTGCGGCCGCCAGAACGAAAAGCATATGACGACGATATTGATTATAGCAATCGGAACCGCATCTTATCCGGCAGAACGTCCGGCTATTGTATAATCGGAAAATCCAAATCAGATATTTTCCACGCAAACGAGCACCCAATTACCCTCGATTTGCAAAAAAAAGGAGGGTTATCGGAAAACTCTCGAGCAATTCGATGTTCGACTCATGCTGCGTAGATACGATGAAATTCTATCCGATCTGAGTGTTTGCGAATAATTCGAACTGGTGGGATTATTTGCAGAGCGTGCAAAAAATTCGTATCTTTAATCCGATATTATCATTCTCATGAAAGGCCTAGTATTAGCGGGCGGGAGCGGCAGCCGCCTGTATCCGATCACGAAGGGGGTGTCAGCAAGCAGCTGCTTCCGGTCTACGACAAGCCGATGGTCTATTACCCGCTCTCGGCTTTGCTTCTTGCGGGTATCCGCGATATCATGGTTATCTCTACACCGGATGACCTTCCGGGTTTCCGGCGTCTGCTGGGCGACGGCTCCGACTACGGCGTGCGTATCGACTATGCGGCACAGCCATCTCCGGACGGTCTTGCACAGGCATTCCTTATCGGCGCGGACTTCATCGGCGACGACTCCGTGTGTCTGGTTCTGGGGACAACATCTTCCACGGCTCGGGTTTCACGGGTCTTCTTCGCGAGGCCGTCCGTACGGCCGAGGAGGATGGCAAAGGCCACGGTCTTCGGCTACCGTGTCGACGATCCGGGCCGCTACGGGGTCGCGGAGTTCGACGATGAGGGCAACTGCCTTTCGATCGAGGAGAAACCCGCCCATCCGAAGTCTAACTACGCAGTGGTGGGCCTGTACTTATACCCGAACAAGGTCGTGGATGGCCAAGGGCATCCGTCCCTCGGCCCGCGGGGGAGCTTTTGAGATCACGAGCGTGAACCAGTGTTTCCTGCAAAGCGGCGAGCTGAAGGTGCAGACGCTCCAGCGCGGCTTCGCGTGGCTGGATACGGGCACGCACGACTCCTTGGCCGAAGCCTCGATCTTCGTGGAGGTCATCGAGAAGCGTCAGGGACTTAAGATCGCCTGTCTGGAAGGCATCGCCTACCGCAACGGGTGGATCACGGCGGACAAGCTGCGCGCACTTGCCGAGCCGATGCTCAGGAACCAGTACGGACAATACCTTTTGAAACTCCTCGACGAAAAATAATCCCATGAAAGTTCTGACAACCGCCATAGAGGGCGTGGTTATTCTAGAGCCGGAGGTTTTCGGCGACGCGCGGGGTTACTTCTTCGAGAGCTACTCGCAGCGCCGCTTCGACGCACAGGGTCCGTCCCGTGCGCTTCGTGCAGGACAATGAATCGCACTCGCTACGGCGTGCTGCGGGGCCTCCATTTCCAGAAAGGGCGGTACTCCCAGTCGAAACTCGTCCGCGTGGTCCGGGGCCGCGTGCTCGACGTCGCGGTGGATATCCGCCGCGGCTCCCCACGTTCGGCCGCCACGTAGCGGTGGAGCTGACGGAAGACAACAAGCGTCAGTTCTTCATCCCGCGGGGCTTCGCGCACGGCTTCGCCGTTCTGAGCGACGAAGCGACGTTCCAGTACAAGTGCGACAACCCCTACGCCCCCGAATCGGAGGGCGCCATTGCATGGAACGACCCTTCGCTGGGCATCGACTGGCGTCTGGCCCCCCGGAAGATGTCGTGCCTCTCGCCCAAGGACAGCCCCACCCGCTGCTGTCGGAGGCCGGGGAGCTGTTCGACTATAACGAAGACTATTATGCTTAATATCCTGATTACGGGAGCGAACGGACAACTTGGGCGCTCCCTGCGGCGTCTGGGCGGCGTTTCGCCCCACAACTACCTCTTTACGGACGTCGCGGAACTTGACATCACCGATGCGGCTGCCGTCCTGCGAACGGTCGAGGAGCGGCGCATCGACGTTATCGTGAACTGCGCGGCCTACACCGACGTGGAGCGGGCCGAGGAGGACGAACCGCGATGCGGAGCTGCTGAACCACAAGGCCGCGGGCAATCTCGCGGCGGCGGCCCAGGCGACGGGCGCGACGCTGTTCCACGTCTCGACGGACTACGTCTTCGACGGCACGGCCCATACGCCCTACAGGGGAGGATACGGCTCCCTCGCCGCTGGGGAGCCTACGGGCGTACGAAGCTTGCGGGCGAACGCGCCGTCATGGCATCTGGGTGCCGGTATCTGATCTTCCGCACGGCGTGGCTCTATTCGGAGTACGGACACAACTTCCTGAAGACGATGCTGCGTCTGACTTCGGGCGGGATACGCTGCAGGTGGTCTTCGACCAGATCGGCACTCCGACCTACGCCGGGGACTTGGCGCTTGCTATCTTCTCGATCATCGAGTCGGAACGCTACGCGGGCAACGAGGGTGTGTACCACTTCACCGACGAGGGCGTCTGCTCGTGGTACGACTTCGCGACGGAGATCGCCGCGGCCGCGGGTCACGACTCATGCCGCATCCTGCCCTGCCATACGCGGAGTTCCCGACCAAGGCGGCACGCCCGGCCTACTCGGTGCTCGACAAAACCAAAGGTCAAAGGACACCTTCCAGTTGGACATACCCCCACTGGAGGGAGGCAATGATCTACTGCATGAAAAAACTCACGAAAAAACCATGAAACGCAATATCCTGATAACGGGCGGTGCGGGCTTCATCGGCTCGCACGTGGTACGCCTTTCGTGACGAAATACCCCGATTACCGGATTGTCAACCTGGACAAGCTGACCTATGCTGGCAACCTTGCCAACCTCACGGACATCGAGGAGCGGAGGAACTACACTTTCGTCAGGGGCGACATCTGCGACTTCGAGGCGATGCGTGAACTGTTCCGGCAGTACGGCATCGACGGGGTCATCCACCTTGCGGCCGAAAGCCATGTCGACCGCTCGATCAAAGACCCGTTCTGACCTTCGCGCGTACCAACGTCCTGGGGGACGCTTTCGCTGCTCGAAGCGGCACGGGAGAGTACTGGGACGGCAAGTGGGACGGTAAACTGTTCTACCACATCTCCACGGACGAGGTGTACGGTGCTCTGGAGCTGACACGCCCTGCAGGCGATCCCTCGGGCGGGGAGAGCGGCGGAGGTCCTTTTGGCGAGGAGTTCTTCACCGAGGAGACGAAGTACGATCCGCACAGCCCCTATTCTGCGTCGAAGGCTTCGTCGGACCACTTCGTGCGGGCCTACCACGACACGTACGGCATGCCGACGCTGGTTACCAACTGCTCAAACAACTATGGCCCCTACCAGTTCCCAGAGAAGCTGATACCCCTTTTCATCAACAACATCCGCCGCGGAAGGCCGCTGCCGGTGTACGGCCGCGGGGGAAAATGTCCGCGACTGGTTGTACGTCGAGGACCATGCGCGGCCATCGACGTAATCTTCCACAAGGGCAAGGTCGCCGACACGTACAACATCGGTGGTTTCAATGAGTGGAAAAACATCGATCTGATACGGGTCATCGTCAGGACGGTGGACCGGCTGCTGGGCAACCCCGAAGGGACATCGGAGAAACTGATTACGTACGTCACCGACCGCGCAGGCCACGATCTGAGATACGCCATCGACTCGCGGAAACTCAAGCGGGAACTGGGCTGGCAGCCCAGCCTGCAGTTCGAACAGGGGATCGAAAAGACCGTCCGATGGTACCTCCAAAACCAATCGTGGATGGACGACATTACCTCAGGTGAGTATGAAAAATACTATGATGAGATGTATAAGGGAAGATAAATGACCCGTGACGAGAAAATATATTTTTCCTTACTAAGGATAGGATTAGGAACTGAAAGCCCGGGAGAAATTTTACCGGAATTGGCCGAACTCCAATGGGGTGAAATTTATCGTTCGGCTGTCCGGCAGGGGACGGGGGCATTGATCTGGGATGCTTTGCGGCAATTGCATGCAACGGAATATTTACCATTGTCTTTGCGTGTGCAATGGGCCTATAATGTCGAACAAATTGAAGATCGTTATCGAAAACAGGAAAAAGTATTGGCTGGATTGTCAAAATTCTATGCTTCCCATTCCATTTCGCTGATGCTCTTGAAAGGGTATGGACTGAGCTTTTGTTATCCGTGTCCCGAACATCGGGAATGTGGCGATATCGATATCTGGCTTTTTGGTCGACAGCGTGAAGCGGACGAGTTGTTATGTCGTGAATGGGGAATTCGGATCGATGAAGACAAACACCATCATACAGTTTTTTCTCATCGACGGAATTATGGTCGAAAATCATTACGACTTTCTGAATGTTCATGCCCATGCATCGAATCGTGAGATCGAGCAGTTGCTGAGGACCTATGCCGAAATCCATGGAGAAACGATCTGTCTAAAAGATACGGAAATTCATCTTCCATCACCCTCTTTCAATGCATTATTTCTGTTACGGCATGCCGCAGCACATTTCGCTGCAGCGGAGATTGGGATGAGGCATATAGCCGATTGGGGCATGTTCATCCGCCGTTACTGTGATAAGATTGATTGGACGGAGCTTTATGCGATGGCCCGCCGGATGAACATGCATCGATTTCTGAATTGTATAAATGCTATTTCAATAAATAACCTAGGGGTAGATGCTAAACTATTTCCTTCATTCGAACGTGATTTAAAACTCGAAGAACGGGTTTTAAATGATATTTTGCATCCTGAGTTCAGCGAGAAATTTCCTGAAAAAGGTTTTATCCGGATAATGCGGTTTAAATTCCGTCGTTGGTTGGCGAATCGTTGGAAACACCGGATCGTTTACCGGGAAGGTTTGATACATACGTTTTCAGGCAGGTATACAGCCACCTGCTGAAACCTGAATCGATTGCTCATTAATTGGGGCATTTCCGTTTTGCTGAGGGGGTGCGATGAATAACGATCATTTTAAAACAGGATAGTTATGAAATATGTGCTATTCTGGTCGATATTCCTCGTCCTGTTTTATCTGTTTGTTTGGCGGATGATCCGCCGGACTCCGGTAACCGGGGACGATGAGAACGAGGACTGGATAGATTGAAATGATGATATCGTACTAAATTATGATATATCAAGTGTTTTTAATTATTCCAATTTTTTGTACTTTTGCAATGGTTATTTGAAGTAAAGAAAATTGGTGCAAGATACTGATAAAAAACCGTTACCTTTTCGTTACCTGTTCTTTATATAAATAACAGATGTAACGATCCGATAAATCGAATCGTTACGGCTGTTTAGTCCCGTTCCCGTAGTTATATTTGATTCAGTTTGTCGGAATGCGTAAATCGGTATTCATACTGCTAACGGTTTTCATGGCCTGCCTGCTCTGCAAGGAGTCGGGGAACAGGCCGGACGCTCCATGGAAATTCACGAATGAAACGTTCCTAACCCCGTGGGGGGGAATTTACTTGCCGACCAATGGCAATGCGAATACGTCTATAATTCCAATTTAAGTCTTACCGGTGTCTTGCAGGAGTGCGAAAAAGCACGCACGTCCGTATCCATGTTCCAGCGCGGAGCCCAAGGGTGCTCGCGTGCTGCGTTTTTATCAATGTGTTGCGTCACATACGGTATTTCGGGCGTTGCCGGACTCGTTGCAAGGGTGCACAGAAAGGTTTCGCTGCCGGACTGCATGCCGTAGACCATTACGTCTACCGTCTGCGCCGGCTCATTATTTAGCCATGCGGCAAGAAAATTCACAAAAAGCCATGCACGCTGTTTACAGCGAAACAATCTATACCGGGCATCGCCGCCCAGGGCTTTTCCATAGCCCGTCCTAAACAAAAAATGCGCGTACACTGCGGCATAATGCCCGGCCGCATCAGGCCCCGACAATCAAAGGCCCGCATGCGCTCCCCGTTTTCAAGCCCGTCACCGTGTCCTTCATTTTTCACCCGCACCTCGTACAGGTCGCTGCGGCGGTCCTTGAGGTTGCAGACCTCTTTCGGAATTTCCATGACGACGGTCGGAATAGGCAGAAACGCCCGCTGCGGATTGCAGTTCAGAACGATGCATATAAACAAAAAGCAAACGAGGCGACGGTCTGGAAACCGAAACCTCGTTTACAACAGTGAATTTCCGCGGATGCGGTCCTTTTCATAACGGGAATCCCCCTACTCCCACTCGATCGTTGCGGGCGGCTTTGGAGGAGATGTCGTAGCAGACGCGGTTGACTCCCTTCACCTTGTTGATGATCTCGTTGGAGACCTTGGCCATGAAGTCGTAGGGCAGGTGGGCCCAGTCGGCCGTCAGGAAGGGATGGCGCGTGATGAGGTGCTCGGGCATACCCATAGAGCGGCCCACGCGGCGCACCTCGTCCTTGAAGAGCCACTTCAGCGGCTCGCAGAGCTGGAGGTTCATCTCCTTGGGAAGGCCACCGACGTTGTGGTGGCTCTTGATGACCTTGCCCGTGATGTTGAGACTCTCGATGCGGTCGGGATAGATCGTGCCCTGGGCGAGCCACTTCGCACCCGTCTGCTTCTTGGCCTCGGCATTGAAGACCTCGACGAA
>VOFC01006961.1_pt1 | contig 35535 bp, 54 predicted proteins | sample 5384161 | NCBI WGS metagenome assembly VOFC01 (sample SAMN12384722, study PRJNA508395) | human gut metagenome | isolation source: healthy gut B | host: Homo sapiens | reverse complement strand
ACGGCACACTGGAAAATCCGTGCTGCTCATTTCGTGAAGAACTGCTCCGGTCGGTGCTTATCAGCGAGCCGGTCAGTGCACCCGAACGCGCTCCGCAGCACCCAGCCGACGATGATGGCGTAGCCGATGGCGATGCCGAGCGAGCCGGAGCAGCGGAATCGTACTGAGGATGGCGCCGCCCTTTTTGCCGCGGGACTTCATCGCAAATTCATACGAGCCGATCGGACCTGTGCCGGTCATGCGGCCGAAGGCGAACTCGCCGGACAGGCCGACATAGCCGAACAGCGCAATAAACAGCAGGTAGGGATTAAAAAAGCCGCGCCGCCGTATTGACCGGTGCGATAGGGAAACATCCAGATGTTGCCCAGGCCGACCGCTGAGCCGACAGCCGCCAGCACAAAGCCGATTTTTGAGGTAAAGGTTCCGTTTCCATTTTTTCTGATGCATAATTAAAAATTCTCCGGTTTGTTTACAAGTGTATACTTAGTATAACACAAAATAAAGTAAAAAGCCACTTGTACTTTCAACAGGAAAAGCGGGAGCTTTTGGACAGAAGTAACAAAACACTCGTCGGAATTTAAGGGAAATTTATCAGTTATTCTCTTGCGCTCGGTGGATGGATATGGTATGATAGATGAGCGTGAAAAAGACAAGTGTCTTTTTAGGAAGGACAGACATCGCATGGTAAACCAAAATATTATCTCGTGGAGCGCACCCTGCTGCCGGAGGTATTTCAGCGCGTGATCGAAGCGAATGAACCATCGCTTCGGGCAAGGCGGCTACGGCAAGCGAAGCGGCAAAACATCGCCGGTCTGTCGCGCAGTGCGTACTACAAATATAAGGACGGCGTTCGCCCTTTCTTTGAGGCGACTACCGACCGCATCGTCACCTACCATTTCATGCTGCACGATCAGCCGGGTGTTCTGTCGAGCATCCTCGGACTGATGGCACGCTCGGGTGCAAACCTGCTGACGGTGAACCAGTCCATTCCGATGAGAGGAATGGCATCGGTCACCATTTTCGGCCCGCACCGGTGAGATGAAATACTCATCCGAAGAGCTTTGCATCGCGCAGAAGCAATGGAAGGCGTCAGCAAAGTGGAAATTCTGGCATCTGAATGACCGTCCGACGGTATACAGAACGCTAATTTAACTGATGAAAGGAAATCAGCATATGATTAAAGTAGCAATCATGGGACACGGCACCGTCGGTTCAGGGCGTATACGAGGTTTTTGACATGAACGCCGACAAGATCGCAAAAGACCGTTGGCGAGCCGGTTGAGGTAAGTACGTCCTCGACCTGCGCGCGACTTTTCCTCTCTGCCGTATGGCAATAAATTTGTAACCGATTTCTCCGTCATCGAGAACGACCCCGAGGTAACGGTCGTTGCCGAGGTGATGGGCGGCGTGGGCGCTGCATATCAGTTCACCAAGCGCTGCCTCGAGGCCGGCAAGAGCGTATGCACCTCCAACAAGGAGCTGGTCGCCACCAAGGGCGAGGAGCTGCTCAAGATTGCCGAGGAGCACGGCGTAAACTACATGTTCGAGGCCTCTGTCGGCGGCGGCATTCCGGTCATCCGCCCGATGCTGCAGTGCCTGGCTGCCAACGAGTTTAACGAAATCTGCGGCATCCTGAACGGCAATGACCAACTACATCCTCACCCAGATGATCCACAACGGTGTTACCTTTGCGGATGCGCTCAAGCAGGCACAGCTCAACGGCTATGCCGAAGGATCGACCGCTGACATCGAGGGTCACGACGCCTGCCGCAAGATCTGCATCCTGTCCGGACCTCGCTTACGGCGACAAGTTCGAGCGGATCAGGGTTTCCTGCGAGGGCATCACTAAGATCACCCTCGAGGACGTAGCAAAAGCGCCGACAAGCTGGGCTGCGTTATCAAGCTGCTGGGCCGCTCGGTCCGCTGCGGACGGGCACCGCTTACGCTTATGTTGCACCGCATCTCATCCACAAAGGAAAGCCCGCTGGCCGCTGTTGAGGACGTATTCAACGCCATCATGATCGACGGCAATGCGACCGGCGAGGTTATGTTCTACGGCAGGGCGCCGGCAAGCTGGCGACCGCTTCCGCTGTTGTTGCCGATATGCTGGACAGCATCGAGCACAAGGACAACCGCCGCCGTATCTTCTGGGGCGATGGCTCCAGAATCTGCTCGTCCGCTGGATACCCTGCAGAGTGCATGGTACGTTCGCTTCAAGGGCGCACAGAAGGATGTTGAGGAGTGCTGCCGGTTGAGAGTCTGACCGAGCCTGCTGAGGGCGTATTCGTGGTTCAGACCCGCAAGCTGTCCACCGCAGAGATGAACGCCGCAGCCGAAAAGCTGAACGGACGCGGTGAAGTTCGTGCGGCAATGCGTATTCTGTAAAGGAGAGAAATACAATGGTTCGTGTAACCGTTCCCTGCTACGAGCGCCAATATGGGCTCGGCGCTATGACAGCATCGGCATTGCGCTCGAGGCTGTACAACGTGATCGACCTCGCAGAGAACGATCATATCGATATTTCGGATAAAAAAACGGTCAGTATATGTCCCGCAGGACGAGAGCAACCTGATCTTATCGGTGTGCAAAGCGCGTCTACGACGAGTGCGGCAAAGCCGCTTTCCGGTCTTGACCATCGTTGAGGACTGCGCTATCCCGCAGACCCGCGGCCTGGCTCGTCCTCGGCGTGCACGGTTGCGGGCATCATGGGTGCAAACATGCTGCTCAGGTGAGCCGCTCGACCGCAACGCGGTCATTGATCTGGCGGCTACCATCGAGGGTCATCCGGATAACTCCACACCGGCGATCCTCGGCGGCTTCTGCGTGGCGCTGCTCGAAAACGGCCATGTGCATCACGTTCGTGTGCCGGTTCACGGCGCGATCGACTTCGTGGTATTCATTCCCGGATTTCCAGCTGTCCACCGAAAAGGCGCGTGCGGCGCTGCCCAAGACCATCGACCATCACGATGCGGTTTACAATCTGGCGCGCGCAGCTCTGCTCGCGGGCAGCCTGACCACCGGCAAGCTGGAAAACCTTGATGTGGCAACCGGTGACTGTCTGCACCAGCCGTACCGTTTCGGTCTGATTGAAAACGGTGAGGACATCGTGCGTGAGCCAAGAAGCTGGGCGCACTCGGCGCTTTCATTTCCGGCGCAGGCCCGTCCATCGTGGCGATCGTCTACAAGGGGCGACCGCGACTACATCACCCGTGCACAGGAGCTGTGCGAGAAGCCGTATCCGCACTGGAAGGCCGTACAGCTGCGCTGTGATGAGTCGGTGCGACCGTAAAACGACTGTAATAGGGGACGGATGAGGCTCTCGTCCGTGTATATAAGGAGAAACATAGTTAGTATGAGTCTTATTGTGCAAAAGTTCGGCGGCACTTCGGTTGCCAACACCGAGCGACTGAAGAATGTTGCGGACATTGTTACCAAGACCGCACAGGCAGGCAATCAGGTTGTTGTAGTTGTATCCGCGCAGGGCGATACCACGGATGATCTGATCGTAAAGGCTGCCGAGCTGAACGACCGTCCTTCTAAGCGTGAGATGGACGTTCTGCTCAACACCGGCGAGATGATCTCCATGTCTCTGCTGGCGATGGCCATCCAGAAGCTGGGCTTTCCGGTCGTATCCCCTGACCGGCTGGCAGATCGGTCTGGAGACCAACAGCAACTACTCGGATGCCCGCATCAAGCGCATCGCAGGCGAGCGCCTCAAGGCAGAGCTGGATAACGGCCGCATCGTTATTGTTGCAGGCTTCCAGGGCATCAACCAGATGGGCGACGTGACCACGCTCGGCCGCGGCGGCTCGGACACCACCGCAGTTGCCATTGCAGCAACGCTCGGCGCGGATCTCTGCCAGATCTACACCGACGTAGACGGCGTTTACACTGCCGATCCGCGCATCGTAAAGGATGCCAAGAAGCTGGACGCCATCACCTATGATGAGATGCTGGAGCTGGCATCTCTGGGCGCACAGGTGCTGCACAACCGTTCGGTTGAGATGGCAAAGAAGTACAATGTCGATCTTGAGGTCGTTTCGAGCTTTACCCGCAATCCGGGTACCAAAGTCAAGGAGGGTTCTAACATGGAAAAATTGAATGTTTCGGGTGTTGCCCGTGATAATAACTGCGCACGAGTTGCCATCATCAATCTGGATGATACGCCGGGTACCGCGTTCAAGGTATTCTCGCTGATGGCGAAGCACCATGTCAATATCGACATCATCCTGCAGTCCGTCGGCCGCGATAACAAGAAGTCTATTTCCTTCACCATCCGTCAGGACGATGCAGAGCGCGTAGAGTCTATCCTGCGCGACGCGAAGGAGATGCTCGGTTATGAGGATCTGTCCATCAACACCAAGGTTGCAAAGGTTTCCATCGTTGGTGCAGGCATGGCTTCCGCTACCGGTGTTGCTTCCAAGATGTTCGAGGCTCTGGCTATGGCCGGCATCAACATCCGCATGATCTCCACCTCTGAGATCAAGATCTCCGTCCTCATCAACGAGGAGGACAGCGAGAAGGCTGTTAAGGCTATCCACGAGGAGTTCTTCAACGCCTTTAATTGGGGCAATACCACACGATTGCATCGGCGGCGTTTGGCGGAAATTTTGTGCGCTGATTTTGTTGCGTTCCCTTGCAATACACAAAGTATTGCTGCGGAACCGCGCCGCATCAGCACGCAAAATTTACTCGCCAACCGTTCACCGCTGAATCGTGTGGTAATGCCCATAAGTGTTTTCCCCAGATAGCCTCAAAGTCCCGAAATGTGCATTTCGGGACTTTTTTGCAACCGGAAAGACGTCCGCAACCGTCGGTTGACAAAAAAAGAAACGATGGGTTGGTGGCGTTTTTTGCGGCATTTCAGGCACACTGGAGACAGAAAAGAAAGGCAGGTGGCAGAAATGACAACAGGTGAGAAAATCGCGGCGTTGCGAAAAAGAGCAGGGCATGAGTCAGGAGGCGCTCGGCGAAAAGCTGGGCCTGAGCCGTCAGGCGGTCAGCAAGTGGGAGGCCGATCAGGCGGTGCCCACGATGGATAATTTAATGGAACTGAGCAAGCTGTTCGGCGTTCCGGTGGATACGTTGCTGCGTCCGGATGCGGAGCTAATGCCAAAGACAGAGGACTCGGATGAATCGTGGCCGGGGGCAGAGAACCAGCCGGTCAGGAACGAAAACCGCAAGTGGAAAATTGCGGCAATCGCAGCGGCAGGACTGCTGTGCGTCAGCGTTGTGTGCAGCGCGGTCAGCCTGTGGCGTGTGATCGCCATGCAGCAGCAGATCGACACGCTGCGGATGCAGAGCGGGCCGAGTACGATTTACTATCCGGATAATACGAGCGCTGAGAACAGCGATTTAGCCGACTGGTCGGAGAATGTGACCGTTGACCGGGAGAACAACGGAGAATTTTCTTGTGACGGTGAGCGCAGTTCCGCGCAGTATGCTGGACGGCGAAACCGCAAAGTTTGTTGTCCGCAGCGGCGATCCAGTCGTGGGAGTGCGACGCAGAAAACAAGAACGGGTACAGCGGCGAAATCAGCGTGCCGCTGGTGGATACGTTTTCTGTCTATTTGACGCTGACAAGTACGGACGGTGAAACGCCGTAATATTATGGTTGCCTCTGAGTATGACCTGAAGCAGCGTTTTTCTCTCGAATGCGTGCGTGGTGGGAGAACGGTAGCTTTAGCTTTAATGGGAAAACCACATCAGTCAGCGGCAATGTGGCAACATTGATATTTACTGCGGCGATGACAGTGTGACACCGGTCAGTGGTCGTATATTGCTGTATCAGAACGGAAAACAAATCAAAGAACAGAAGATAACCAGTCTTGGAAACAGGATTTGAAGGCGATACGTTTACTATTATACGCAGGTTGATTGGCGTGATATGGAAGGGTGCTTTGATCAGTTCAAGCTGAAAGTGGAAATTACAGATAATTTCGGCAGAACCTACAGCAGTGAGTGTTTTCGGATAAACAAAAAGACCGCTTATGCGGTCTTTTTTTATTATTTCCTCGGTGTAAATGTCGCAGCGAGGACGTAAACACGGCTTGCGCCCATCTCCCGCAGGGCTTTGACGGCGGCCGCCGCCGTTGCGCCGGTGGTGATAATATCATCGACCAGCACAACGGATTTTCCGGTCAAATCCACGCTGCCCTTCGGCAGAACGGCATATTTTGCGTTGCTTTGCCGCGCGGCGTAATCCTTCTGCGCGGATTGCTTGCCGACAAACCATCGCTTGCGCAAGGTGGCTTCGCATGGAAGAGAAAGCGGCTTTGCCGTACAGCTTTGCCAGCAGTTCCGCTTGATTGTACCCGCGCTTTGCGGTAGTGCAGAAAATCCAATCGGCATGTAGGTAATCAAATCAGGCTGCCATTCCTCCAGCTGCGACGTGAGCGCGGACATTTGCGCCGCGAACCAATCCGCGCAGTAGGCGGCGCTGCTGAATTTGAACCGCTTCATGGCATTGCGTACTGTGCCGCGGTAATACAGCGGAGCGATCGTACCGTCCGCTCCGGCGATGGAGATGACCTCATTGCAGCGGTATTCCCGCCGGACTGCAGCGGCACAGTCCGGACAAAGCTGCAGCGTGCGGCTGGTCGTCACCGGAAAATCCGCGCCGCATAAAACGCACCTGTGACCATAAAGAATGCCCATCGAATCACCTCAACTATAAAAAGAGCTGTCCGCGCGGGACAGCTCTTTGATTATGCGATATTGCGGAAACTTACTTCTGGAGCAGCTTCTTCAGACGCTCAGCAGCTTCCTTGGTGCGTGCCTGATCGCCGAATGCGGTCAGACGGAAGAAGCCGTCACCGTTCTTGCCGAAGCCTGCACCCGGCGTACCAACGACGTTGGCATTCTCAAGCAGGTAGTCGAAGAAGGTCCAGGAATCCATGCCGTTCGGGCACTTGAGCCACAGGTACGGGCTGCTTTTGCCGCCGGTGTACCAGATACCCAGCTCATCGAGGGTCGCAGCGAGAACCTTAGCGTTCTGCTTGTAGTAGCCGAGGGTTCCTTGATCTGCTTCATGCCTTCCTCGGTGAAGCAGGCAGCAGCGCCCTTCTGTACGATATACGGAACGCCGTTGAACTTGGTGGTCTGGCGGCGCAGCCACATCTTGTTCAGCTTGCCGTCCAGCAGAGCGGTCGGAACAACGGTCCAGCCGCAGCGGGTGCCGGTGAACCCCGCCGTCTTGGAGAAGGACCCGAACTCGATCGCACAGGACTTAGCGCCTTCGATCTCGTAGATGGAGCGCGGCAGAGTCTCATCCTCGATGAAGCACTCGTAAGCTGCGTCATACAGGATAACGGCGTTCTGCTTGTTTGCGTAATCTACCCAAGCCTTCAGACCTGCGCGGTCGTAAGCAGCGCCGGTCGGGTTGTTCGGAGAGCAGATATAGATGATGTCGCACTGACGGACTCGTCCGGCAGCGGCAGGGAAGCCGTTTGCCTCGTTTGCGTCAGCGAATACGATCTTGCGGCCCGCCATAACGTTGGTATCAACGTAAACCGGGTAAACCGGGTCCGGAACCAGAACGGTGTTGTCAGTGCCGAAAATGTCGAGGATGTTGCCGAGGTCGCTCTTTGCACCGTCCGAGATGAAGATCTCATTGGTGGCGAGCTCTACGCCGTGGGACTTGTAGTAGCCGACCAGCGCCTCGTGCAGGAAGCCGTAGCCCTGCTCATCGCCGTAGCCGTGGAAGGTCTCCTGCTTGGCCTGATCCTTCAACGGCTGCGTGCAGTGCGTCGATAACAGCCGGTACCAGCGGACGGGTTACGTCGCCGATTCCCAGACGGATGATATCAGCCTCCGGATGTGCTTCGAGTACTCACGCACCTTGCGTGCGATGGTGGAGAACAGATAGCTCTGCTCGAGATTGTCGTAGTTCTTGTTAGTCTGCATTGTTGTTCTGGCTCCTTTTTCAGAGATGCCGCGACGAACGCCTTGAACAGGGGATGTGCGCGGTTCGGACGGGACTTGAACTCGGGGTGGAACTGTACGCCGATGTAGAACGGATGGTTCGGGATCTCAACGGTCTCCCACAAGCTCGCCGGTCGGCGAGGTGCCCGTGATCTGCATGCCCTTGCTTTCAATTTCCTCACGGAAATTGTTGTTGAACTCGTAACGGTGGCGGTGACGCTCGGAGATCATCTCCTCGCCGTAGGCCGACGCCATGATGGTGTTTGGGCGGATCTTGCACGGATAAGCGCCCAGACGCATCGTGCCGCCCTTCTTGGAGATGCCCTGCTGGCTCTCCATCAGGTCGATGACCGGATGGGTGGAATCCGGGTCAAACTCGCTGGAGTTTGCATCCGCGTAGCCGAGCACGTTGCGTGCGTAACTCATAACCGCGATCTGCATGCCGAGGCAGATGCCGAAGTAGGGGGATGCCCTGCGTGCGGGCGTAATTCGCCGCACAGATCATGCCCTTCGACGCCGCGCGCGCCGAAGCCGCCCGGCAGGATGATGCCGTCGACCTCGCCAAGCAGCTTGTCCACGGTGGAGTCGTTGATCTCTTTCGAGTCTACCCAGTCAATGTCAACGAAGCAGCCGGTTTCGTAACCGCCGTGCTGCAGCGCCTCTGCAACCGAGAGATATGCGTCGTGCAGCTTGACGTACTTGCCGACCAGTGCAATCTTAACGTGGTTCTTGCGGGCGGCAATGCGCTCCGAGCATTTCCTGCCACTCGGTCATATCGCCCCTTGCCTGCGCCGATGGACAGCTCACGGCAGACGATGTCGGACAGATGGCTCTCCTCGAGCATCATCGGTGCCTGATACAGAACCGGCAGGGTGCGGTTTTCGATTACGCAGTCCTCCGGCACGGTGCAGAACATGGAAATCTTGCGCTTGATGTCGTCATCCATCGGCTGGTCAACGCGGGCTACGATGATGTCCGGAGATGCCCAGACCGCGCAGTTCCCAACCGAGTGCTGGGTCGGTTTGAACTTCGGCTCATTGGAACCGGAGATGAACGGAACCAGCGTTACATGGATGAACAGGCAGTTGCGGCGGCCAACCTCAGCAGCAACCTGACGGATTGCCTCGAGGAACGGCTGAGACTCAATATCACCGGTGGTGCCGCCAATCTCGGTGATAACAACGTCAGCCGAGGTCTTTTGCCTACCGAGTAGATGAAAGACTTGATCTCGTTGGTGATGTGCGGATAACCTGCACGGTCTCACCAAGGTACTCGCCGGCGCGCTCCTTGTTCAGAACATTCCAGTATACCTTGCCGGTGGTCAGGTTGGAGAACTTGTTCAGGTCCTCGTCGATGAAGCGCTCGTAGTGGCCGAGGTCGAGGTCGGTCTCTGCGCCGTCGTCGGTAACGTAAACCTCACCGTGCTGGAACGGGCTCATCGTGCCCGGGTCTACGTTGATGTAGGGATCGAGCTTCTGCGCTGCAATTTTCAGGCCGCGGCTTTTCAGCAGACGGCCGAGAGATGCGGCAGTAATGCCTGCCCAGACCGGAAACTACGCCGCCGGTCACGAAGATGTACTTTGTCATATCTCGATTTCCCCTTGAATACGGTCGTTGCCGCGCCCGTCATGAACACGGTTTCATCTGTATAGCGAATGGTGAGGTCGCCGCCGCGCAGGTGCACGACGATATCCTCGTTTTTTGTTTGCAAAGCCGTTCAGACATGCTGCCACGCCGGTCGCACAGGAGCCGGTGCCGCACGCCCATGTTTCACCGGAGCCGCGCCCCAGACGCGCATTTTCAGGCTGCCGTCCGGCAGGACATTGACAAACTCGGTGTTTACACGCCCGGGAACAGCGGATGATGCTCGAACTTGGGTCCGATACGCGTAAGGTCGAGGTCGTCCACATCTTCCTTCTGGAAGATAACGCAGTGCGGGTTGCCCATGGAAACGCAGGTCATGTGGTAGACCTTTTCGTCCACAACGATGGGTGCGCTGATGACATTTTCGCCGTCCATATCAACGGGAATCTCCCGCGGAGCAAGAATGGCTGCACCCATGTCCACGCGGGCGGACTGCATTTTGCCGTCCTTGACGGTCAGCTCAAAGCGTTTTACGCCGGAAAGCGTGTCAATGGTGATGGTGGTGCGGCCATCGGTCATGCCGTTGTCATACAGGTACTTGCCCACGCAGCGGATGCCGTTGCCGCACATTTTTCCTCCGAGCCGTCGGCGTTGAAGATACGCATCTGCGCATCCGCCTTGTCGGAAGGAGAAATAAAGGATAATGCCGTCGCCGCCGATACCGAAGTGCGGCTCACTGAGCTTGATTGAAAGCGATTCGGGATCGGGCACAGTCTGGTCGAAGCAATTGAAATAGATATAATTGTTGCCGCAGCCGTGCATCTTGGTGAAAGCCAGCTTCACACGGATTCCTCCTCAGAAAATAACAAAAATGGCATATAGGCAGGGAAAGACAGAGCTTCTCTGCTCATACACCATTTAGTATATCATAATCTGTCGGGAATTTCTCTATAAAATCGAAAAAAAAACCGAAAAATTTTCGCGTGAGATATGAGATGTTTTAAGCGGTATCGCACAAATCACGGCGTTTTTCCGCCGATGATGTCCTCGGCGATATCTCGCTTGGGCGACGCTGGTTCATAGCCTGCTGCTCGATGTAGGAATGCGCCTCCGGCTCGGTCATGCCGCAGCACTCGATGAGCAGACACTTGGCGCGGTCCACCTGACGGATATCCTCAATGCGCTTTTTGCAGACGGCGGTTTTCGCTCTGCAGGCCGGTCAGACGGCTGCGCGCGGCGCGTCATGCGGGGCGCGCCTGCATGAACAGTACGCGCGAGAGCGGCTTGGGTACGACGAACACGCCGTCGTCCTCGACCTTTTCGGCAACACTGTCCGCAATCTCGGCCTTAGCGAGCAGGATCACGCCGGAAAGCGTATCATTTGCAGCCTGCTGTGCCATATCATGCCCGAATTCATCGGGCAGCGGCGTGTTAACGAGGATTAGATCAAACAAGCCGTCCACCAGCATGCGCCGGGCCTCCGCACCGGAGGAAGCAGGTGCAAGCTGAGCCTGTACGCCGCAGGACGTTAAAAACTGGGAAAGCATGGTGCGGGATTTTCGGTTGCAGAAACGAGAAGAATGCGTTCCATGCGGTGTGCCCCTCCTTTTCAAACGGTATTATGGGATTAGTAGCGTTCAAAATAGAGGGAGCGTTCGGCAGCCGTGCGGTCGTCGGCAAGCACGATGCGGTCGTGTTCGGCCTGCTTGGCCGCGAAAAGGCCGTGCGTGCCTTTTCGGGCAGGTACCTTGGTGATAAAAAGTCGCTGTCCTTGGCGATGCGGATCGCACGCACAGGCGCCGGGCAGGGTCTCGTAACGGGCGCGTACCTCGTCGGAGGCGGTGAACAGGTTTTCGTCGCAGGCGGGCGGCAGGGGGCAGTCCTGCTCGATGCCGTCCAGACCGGCGTGGATGAGTAGCGCAAATACGATGTATGGGTTGATGCAGCCGTCGAACGCACGCAGCTTGAAGCGATGCGCCGTGCTGTCCTCGGAGAGCGGCACGGTGATGAGCGGACGGCTGTTCTGATGCGACCAGGTGATGTACTTGGGCGCTTCAAACTCGCCCAGACGCTGGAACGAGTTGGTGAGCGGATTGCAGAAGATGGTCATCTCGGCAGCACGCTGCAGAATGCCCGCCACAAAGCTCTGGCCCTCGGCAGATTCTTCAAACGAGGGCTGGAACAGATTCTTGCCGTTTTTGTTTATCGAAACAGACAGATGCAGTCCGCTGCCCGGCGCATGCGGGAGCGGCTTGGGCAGGAAGGACGCAAACAGGCCGCTTGAGGATGCCATGGACTTGACGACCCACTTGAAGGTGACGAAATTGTCGGCCGCTTCAAGGGCTTCGGCGTAGCGGAAGTCAACCTCGTTCTGGCCGGGACCCTGCTCGTGGTGCGAGGACTCCGGCTGGATGTTCATCTCCTCGAGCGTCAGGCAGATCTGACGGCGCACGTTTTCCGCCTTGTCGAGCGGCGCTACGTCAAAAATACTCGCCGTGATCGTGCGGAATGGTGGTTGGATGGCCGTTTTCATCCAGCTCGAACAGGTAAAACTCGCTTGCCGTGCCCATGGTCAGCGAGTAGCCTGCGCGGCGCGCACGGCGGTTGGCCTCACGCAGCAAATGACGGCCGTCGCCCTCAAACGGCGTGCCGTCCGGATAGCGAATGTCGCAGTAAAGCGCACTACACGGCCCTGAGCCGGCCGCCACGGCAGAACGGAAAGCGTTGCCGGATCGGGGAAACAGCAGCAGATCAGACGCTTCTACATTGAGAAAGCCGCGCAGCGCCGCCGCGTTGAAGTGGATGCCCTGCTCGAAGGCGCGTTCCAGCTCGGTCGGCATGATGGCGATGTTCTTCTGGTTGCCGAAAATATCGCAAAACGCAAGACGAATGAACTTTTTACGTCGTTCTCCTGAATAAATTGTACGACTTCGCTCATGGTGGTGTCCATAAAGTCATACCTCCTTTAAGAATGAAAGATTTTCTTCAGAGTGAAGAGTGGAGAGTGAAAAGTTGGTGTAAGGTAGGAGTTAGGAGTGAAGAGATAGGAGTTGACAGAATAGGTGCAATTCGCAGGTGCCGTCCACAATCTCCAGATAAACGAGTTGTGCGGACACGGGTATGTCGCGCCTGCGTAGATGAAACCACCGGTGTAGCAGTAAGCTATCTGTGAACTGCGAATATTTCTACGAAAGACACGCAATGGTAACCCGACTGCCGTTCTCCTTTTTCGCAGCGGTCTCGCCTCTCCGATTTTCGCCGTGTTATGATAGGAAAAAGGGTGATTCACAACGAGGGTACGCACTCATTAAATCCGCGCACAGCGCGGGAAAAAGGTTTAGTGGCCTACGGGCAAACCTTGGTGTCTACCCTCTTGTGCCCCTGCCGGCAGGCAAGTTACGTTCGCTTCGTAAGCGAAAATCTCACGAATGGAGATCATTCCGCAAAGCGGGATTACGCCTCAAAAGGTATAAAGCTGCTTATACCCAGCCTCCGGGTTCGGCGTGAGGACGAAATACTTCTGCGAAAGCAGATTCTCCGCGTCTGCGCCGAACAGCTGTGCGTATTCCTTAATATAAGGTGCAAATTCGGTCATATCGTCCCGCAGAGACCTCGCTCACGAGGACCTGACGCGGCAGATCTGTCGGTGCTTTATCACATCTTAACACAATTTTTGCCGCCGTGCATACCGGTTCCGCAGAAATTGTTGACCGGATACGCGCCGTTCTGACCGATGCCGAGCACAAGAATGAGACCGCCGGCGAGATACTCGCCGAGGAACGAACCTGCCTTGCCGCCGACTACCATAACAGGGAAGTGCTGCTGGTAGGCCTTCGCCGACGTTGCCATGCACAACGATCTCACCGGCGTTCATGGTGTCGCCGACGGCCTCCTGCGCGTTGCCGAAGACCTCAATGGTGGAGCCATTCAGATACTGGCCGAGACCGTTGCCTGCCGTGCCGTGCACGGTGATCTTGCAGGTCGGTGGAGCCGCAGCCGATGTAGCGCTGGCCGATCACGTTCTCAACCGTGATCTCCGCTGTCCCGCTGCGCGGATCTGCTCGTTTAGTTGTTTACCTGCCTGTACAGTTGTCCGCGCAGTGCCGCCTGCGTGCTTGATGGAGGATGACGGTCGCCCCGATGCCGCCCATCATTTCCCATTCAGCTCGTGATCCCATGCGGTGACGAGGTTGATGAGGCGCTGAGAGCCGATATCCGGGTTGAGGCGCTTGACCAGATCGGGATGCTGGGTCGCGATACCCCAGTTGCACTTGCCGCTCTGGCAGGTGCGGCACAGGTGGCAGCCCAGTGCCAGCAGAGCCGCGGTGCCGATGTAGCATGCGTCCGCGCCGAGAGCGATAGCCTTGAGCAGATCGGCAGAGTTGCGGATAGAGCCGCCGACAACGACCGAAACCTCATCGCGGATCCCCTCATCACGCAGCCGCTGATCCACGGCGGCCAGAGCCAGCTCGATCGGGATGCCGACGTTATCGCGGATACGGGTCGGCGCCGCGCCGGTGCCGCCGCGGTAGCCGTCGATGCAGATGATGTCCGCACCCGAGCGGGCCACGCCGGAAGCGACTGCTGCTACATTATTTACGGCTGCAATCTTGACCATAACCGGCTTCTTATATTCGGTAGCCTCCTTCAGCGAGAAACCAGCTGACGCAGGTCCTCGATGGAATAGATGTCATGATGCGGCGCCGGAGAGATCGCGTCCGTGCCCTCCGGGATCATACGGGTCTTGGAGATGTCCGGGCCGACCTTGAGGCCGGGCAGATGGCCGCCGATGCCCGGCTTTGCGCCCTGGCCGATCTTGATTTCGATGGCGGCGCCGGCCTCCAGATAGTCCTTATGCACCCCGAAGCGGCCGGAGGCCACCTGCACGATGGTGTGGGGCCGTACTGATAGAAGTCCTTGTGCAGGCCGCCCTCACCGGTATTATAGTAGGTGCCGAGCGCGCTTGCAGCGCGTGCGAGGGAAGCATGCGCGTTGTAGGAGATCGAGCCGTAGCTCATTGCGGAGAACATGATCGGCAGGTTGAGCTCCAGCTGCGGCGTCATGTTCGGGACGAGCCTGCCGTCCTTGTCGCGCTCGATCTTGCCCGGCTTTTTGCCGAGGAAGGTCTTGGTCTCCATCGGCTCGCGCAGCGGATCGATGGACGGGTTGGTGACCTGCGAAGCGTTGATGAGGATCTTGTCCCAGTAGATCGGGTACGGCTCCGGATTGCCCATCGAGGAGAGCAGCACGCCGCCCGAGCCTGCCTGACGGTAGACCTCGGAGATGGCCTTGCCGGTCCAGTTGGCGTTCTCCTTAAAGGTATGGTCGGTCTTCACAATCTTGAGCGCACGCGTCGGACAGAGGGCCACACAGCGGTGGCAGGCGACGCACTTGGACTCATCCGCCTGCATGCTTCTTGTTGTCGGCGTCCCAAAAGTGTACTTCGTTGGCGCACTGCCGCTCGCAGGCGCGGCAGCAGGTACAGCGGTCGTAATTGCGGACGACCTCATACTGCGGATATAAGAAATCGATAGCCATTACTTGGTTCCCTCCGTCATTCAGGTTGACAATGACAGCCTCGCCGCCGTTGGGCGCCCACAGCTTATCCAGCTCGGGCTGGATGACGCGGATTGCGCATTCCTCGGAAGCGATGTACACGGTCTCGTCCTTCTCGCCGACGACCATGCTGCGGAGCTTGAGCCGGTCGTTCAGCGCCATCAGGCCGCCGGTGTAGCCGACGAGGATGGAGAACGGGCCGGTGACCATGAGAGACGCGAAGGCGTTGCGCAGATAGGTCAGACGCTCGCGCTCCTTCGGCTCCTGCTTTTCAATGGTGGACCAGAACGGAGCCGCGATGACGTTTGAGATCTCGCTGTACGTCAGGCCCAGAGCTTGCGGCCGAGATAATCGATGATATAGGTGATGACTTCCGTGTCCGTCAGCAGGTTGCAGGAATAGCCGTACATCTCGATGAAGCGGCGGTTTGCGTCGTAGGACGAGATCTCGCCGTTGTGGACGACCGTGGTATCGAGCAGGGCGAAGGGATGGGCCCCGCCCCACCAGCCCGGAGTGTTGGTGGGATAGCGGCCGTGGCAGGTCCACGAGTACGCCTCATAGTTTTCGAGCATATAGTATTCGCCGACGTCCTCGGGGAAGCCGTTGGCCTTGAATACGCCCATGTTCTTGCCGGAGGAGAAGATGTACGCGCCGTTCGAGCGTGTGGTTGATGCGGATGACGAAGCGTGACGAACTCGCGCTCGTCGAGCTGGCTCGCGGCGAGCTTGGTCGGCAGGGGCGACGAAGTAGCGCCAGATCATCGGCTCATCCGTGATGCTCGGATGCGACGGGTCGGGATCTTGGACAGGTTTACGATGTCGAAAGTGACGCTCGATCTCGCGCTCGCACTCGTCCTTTGCCGCCTGCGTATCGAAAAAATACATGGAACGCATAGTAATCGGCGTATTCAGGATAGATACCGTAGCCGGCGAAGCCGCCGCCCAGGCCGTTGGAACGATCGTGCATGGTGCGGATGGAGTCGATGATTCGGGTGCCGTTCTCGCGTGCGCCGTCCTTATGGAAGATGCCGGAGATCGCGCAGCCGGCGGGGATGCGGACTTGCCCTTCTTTTTTTGTAACATGGTGCTTCCTCCTTGTTTATGCGTATTGCCCTTTTACGGGAACGATCCGGCGCGTTTCGCCCGGTGGGGATCGTTTCGGAAATGGGGACTGCCGTTCAAGTTTATTTATGCTTGTATTTGCCGGCGAAAAACTTAACAAAATAAAAAGGTGCTCGCCGCAGCAGAGGATCGGGAGCCTTAAATCCTCAGCTATGGCGAACACCTTTGTTCGCTTTATATTTTATAGCAGCGTGCCCGGCTTCGTCAAGCGGAAAGCGCATAAAAACACATTTTTCACAACTTGCATAAAAACACGGCGGCGTCAAGGATAATTTAAGTATGTCGCACTAAATCTTCAAAAACGAAAAAAAATCCCCATTTCTCTTGACAAAGCAAGGCAGGACGGCTATAATGCAAAGTGTAAACAGCAAAGGCGCTGTGGGCACGAAGTCCGCAGCGCCTGTTTTGTTTTATTCAGTTTGTTTGCTATTAAAATTAACATATGTAAGGAGCGAACCATTCATGAGCATAACGAATGTTCCTGAGCTGTTCGGCAGCATGGTGTTTAACGACGCTGTGATGAAAGAACGTCTTCCCAAGGACGTCTTACAAGAAGCTGAAAAGACCATGCGCGAGGGCACTGCGATCGACGCCGATGTTGCTGCTGTTGTTGCAACGGCAATGAAGGACTGGGCGATCAGCAAGGGCGCGACCCACTACACGCACTGGTTCCAGCCGATGACCGGCATCACCGCCGAGAAGCATGACTCGTTCATCTCTCCGACCGACGACGGTCACGTGATGATGGAGTTTTCCGGCAAGGAGCTGATGAAGGGCGAGCCGGATGCGTCTTCCTTCCCCTCCGGCGGCCTGCGCGCTACGTTCGAGGCGCGCGGCTATACCGCGTGGGACCCGACGAGCTACGCATTTGTAAAGGATGGTTCCCTTTACATTCCGACCGCGTTCTGCTCCTACACCGGTCAGATCCTCGATAAGAAGACCCCGCTGCTGCGTTCGATGGACGCGATCAGCACGCAGGCCTGCCGCATACTCAAGCTGTTCGGCAAGGACGTAAAGCGCGTTACCACCACCGTAGGCCCCGAGCAGGAATATTTCCTGATCGACCGCGAGGACTACGCAAAGCGCAAGGACCTGATCTTCACCGGCCGCACCCTGTTCGGCGCGATGCCGCCGAAGGGCCAGGAAATGGATGATCACTACTTCGGCGCACTCCGTCCGCGCGTTGCAGCGTTCATGCAGGATCTCGACGAGGAGCTGTGGAAGCTCGGCATCCTCTCCAAGACCAAGCACAATGAGGTTGCACCGTGCCAGCACGAGATGGCTCCGATCTTCTCCACCACCAATATCGCTACCGACCACAACCAGCTGACCATGGAGGTCATGCGCACGGTCGCGCAGAAGCACGGGCTTCACCTGCCTGCTGCACGAGAAGCCGTTCGAGGGCGTCAATGGCTCCGGCAAGCACAATAACTGGTCTATTTCCACCGATGCAGGGGCGAGAACCTGCTCGAGCCGGGCAAGAACCCCGGGCAAGAACGCACAGTTCCTGCTGTTCCTGACCGCCGTCGTCAAGGCTGTCGACGAGTATCAGGATCTGCTCCGCATCTCGGTCGCCTCCGCAGGCAACGATCACCGTCTGGGCGCGAACGAGGCTCCTCCGGCGATCATCTCCATGTTCATCGGCGACGAGCTTCAGGCATTCTGGACGCAGTCGAGTCCGGCGCGGCTTACACCGACGTAGACAAGACCAAGATGAACCTCGGCGCGTCTGTTCTGCCGGCGATCCCGAAGGATACCACCGACCGCAACCGCACCTCTCCCTTTGCTTTCACGGGCAATAAGTTCGAGTTCCGTTCGCTCGGCTCCTCGGTCAACATTGCCTGCGCGAACGTCATGCTGAACACCGCAGTCGCAGAAGAGCTGCGTCAGTTCGCAGATGACGAGCTCGAGGGCGCAGAGGACTTCGAAGCCGCGCTCAGGGCGCTCATCAAGCGCGATCACGGCGCACAAGCGCATCATCTTCAACGGCAACGGCTACGATGAGTCCTGGGTTGTTGAGGCGGAGAAGCGCGGCCTGCTCAACTTCAAGAGCGCGGCAGATGCATTCCCGCATTACGTTGACCAGAAGAACCTCGACCTGTTCGCAAAAGCACAATGTTTACACGGCGGCTGCGAGATCAACTCCCGTATGGAGACCCAGCTCGAGGGAGTACAACAAGATCCTGCACATCGAGGCTCTGACCATGAGCGACATGGTACGCGAGGAGATCACTCCGGCGTGCATCGCCTTCGAGGGCGAGCTTGCAGCTACAGTCAACAGCAAGAAGGCTGCTGGCGTATCCGGCGGCATGGAGGCCGGCCTGCTGAGCAAGGTTTCCGAGCTGACCGAGGAGCTGTACGCAAAGAGCGCGGCTCTGGACGAGGCAGTTGCAGCAGCGCCGTCCGGCGACAACACCGCGACCGCGCACTACTATCACGATACCGTTATCGCCGCTATGGACGCTGTCCGTGCACCGGCTGATAAGCTCGAGGGTCTCGTCGGCAAGAAGTTCTGGCCGTTCCCGACCTACTCTGACATCCTGTTCTACGTATAAGAGCAGCAGTTGCATTCGTTAGAAAATATTTTTCTATACACAATGGCGTGTATTTCCCCTTGTTCCTTCGGGAGCAGGGGATACACGCCATATTTTTTAGGGGTTGTATTAAATGGACATCTTAGATCTCGCTACGTCGGTAGACGTAGGCTGGACGCTGTCGCAGCGGCGCTGGTATTCTTCATGCAGGCCGGTTTTGCGATGGTTGAGACCGGCTTCACCCGTGCGAAGAACGCCGGCAACATCATCATGAAGAACCTGATGGATTTCTCGCTCGGTACGCCGATCTTCTGGATTCTCGGCTTCGGCATCATGTTCGGTGCGGCAAGCCCGTTCTTCGGCGGCTTTGATTTCTTCGCTGACGGCGTAGTCGGCGAGGGCTACGACTGGACGACGCTGATCTTCCAGACCGTGTTCTGCGCCACCTCCGCCACCATCGTCTCCGGTGCCATGGCAGAGCGCACCAAGTTCTCTGCATACTGCATTTACTCGATGATTATTTCTGCGGTCATTTATCCGGTTTCCGGCCACTGGATCTGGGGCGGCGGCTGGCTCTCCCAGCTTGGCTTCCATGATTTCGCAGGCTCCACGGCGGTACATATGGTCGGCGGCGTCGCAGCCCTTGTCGGCGCGGCTATCCTCGGCCCCCGTATCGGCAAGTACACCAAGGACGGCAAGGCGCGCGCTATCCCGGGCCACTCTCTGACGCTCGGCGCACTCGGCTGCTTCATCCTCTGGTTCTGCTGGTTCGGCTTCAACGGCGGTTCTACCGTTGCTCTGTCCGGCGGCGGCGCAGAGGTCGCATCCCGTGTATTCGTAACCACCAACATGGCGGCAGCTGTCGCTACCGTAACCGTTATGTGCATCACCTGGATCCGCTACAAGAAGCCGGACGTTTCCATGACGCTGAACGGCTCTCTGGCAGGTCTGGTAGCGATCACCGCAGGCTGCGACATGGTAACCCCGATGGGCTCCGCGATCATCGGCATCTGCGCAGGCTTCGCGGTTGTATTCGGCATCGAGTTTGTCGATCAGAAGCTCAAGGTAGACGACCCGGTCGGCGCTGTCGGCGTACACTGCATCAACGGCGCTCTGGGAACCATCCTCACCGGCCTGTTCGCATACTATAATGGCACTGAGGCCCAGCCTCTCGGCGTGTTCTACGGCGGCGGCTTCCATTTCTTCGGCATTCAGGTTCTCGGCGTTGTCGCAGTCATTGCATGGGTTGCGATCACCATGACCATCGTATTCAACATCATCAAGCATACCATCGGCCTGCGTGTTTCCGAGGCTGAGGAGATCATGGGCCTCGACAAGCCGGAGCACGGCCTGTCCTCCGCATATGCTGACTTTATGCCGGTCGTTCCGACTGTCCTTGGCACAAAGGCAGGCGAGACCGCGGCAAAGATCAAGGATACCGCCCGGTAGCGGTCGAGAAGGCTGTTCCGGTCACCAAGGTCACCACCGAAGGTGCGGCAGCGGCCGATGGTCACAAGCTGAGCAAGGTCGTCATCATCACCAAGCAGTCCAAGTTTGAGGTGCTGGTAACGGAGGTCGATTACCGTAAGAGCGGCGGAAGCTAAAGATGGAGGTCGTTTATTCCGGTCGAGACGGTCGTTGAGGTCGTCAAGAAGGTGCTGTATACCGGACATCGGCGACGGCAAGATCTTCGTCTACGACGTAGAGAACGTCATTAAGGTTCGTACCGGCGCAGAAGGCGCTTCGACGCCCTGCAGGACGACGAATAAGACACAGACAATGAACCCCGAGGCTGCGGCCGGTCTTTTTTACGATACGGTCGCCGCCCGTGCCTTTCGGCATAGAGCGGCGGCTGTCTTTATTTGCTTAATGTCTTTGCAAAGCTGTCCTTGATACGGTTGAAGCGGCCGGTCTCGCGGTCCCTTGCAGTAGTAGCCCATGCGGACGAACTGGCGCTTCGCCTTCCTTGGCATCAGCCAGCGACGGCTCGAGCTTGCAGCCGGTCAGCTTGAGAGAGTCCGGATTGAGGTAATCCAGATAATCCGTGCCCTCCGGTACGTCGTTTACGTTCTCGAGGGTGAACAGGTTGTCGTACAGATACAGGTCTGCGTCGATGGCGTGCTCGGCAGATACCCAGTGGATGGTGCCCTTGACCTTGCGACCGTCGACCGGCATGCCGTTACGGGTCTCGAGGTCTGCGGTGCAGCGGATCTCGACGATCTCGCCGTTGTCATCCTTGACGATCTCGTTGCACTTGACGATATACGCGCCATCAGACGGACCTCGCCGTCCGGCTTGAGACGCTGGAACTTCGGGGGCGGAACCTCAGCGAAGTCGCTCTTTTTTTCGATATACAGCTCGCGGGTGAACGGTACCTTGCGGGTGCCGGCTTCCTCATTGCGCGGATTGTTCGGTACCTCGAACTCCTCGCACTGACCTCCGGATAGTTGGTGATGACCAGTTTGACCGGCTCGGTGACAGCCATACGGCGCAGCGCGGTGTCGTTCAACTCCTCGCGGATGCAGTGCTCGAGCAGCTTGATGTCGACGAGCGAATTTGCCTTCGCGATGCCGGCGCGCTGGACAAAGTCAAGGATAGCGCTAGGCGTGTAGCCGCGGCGGCGCAGTGCGCACAGGGTAGGCATACGCGGATCGTCCCAGCCCTCTACGTGCTTCTCGAACACGAGCTGGCGCAGATAGCGCTTGGACATGACGGTGTGCGTTACGTTCAGGCGGGCGAACTCGCGCGCTGCTTCGGATGATGCGGCAGCGGGCAGTTGTCAACGACCCACTCGTACAGCGGACGGTGGTTCTCGAACTCGATCGAGCACATGGAGTGCGTAATGCCCCTCGAGCGCGTCCTGAATGGGATGGGCGAAGTCGTACAGGGGATAGATGCACCACGTGTCGCCCTGACGGTGATGGTGTGCGCGGACGATGCGGTAGATGGCCGGGTCGCGCAGGTTCATGTTGGGGCTGGCCATGTCGATCTTAGCGCGGAGCGTCTTGGAGCCGTCCGCGAACTTGCCGTCACGCATATCCTGGAACAGCCGGAGGTTTTCCTCGACCGAACGGTCGCGGTACGGGCTCGGCTTGCCCGGCTCGGTCAGAGAGCCGCGGTACTCGCGCATTTCCTCCTGTGTCAGATCGTCTACATACGCCTTGTCGTCCTTGATGAGCTGCACGGCGCACTCGAAGCAGGTCTCGAAGTAATCCGAGCCGTAGTAGACACCGCCGCTCGGCTCGCCGGTCAGCCACTTGATGTCCTCCCAGATGGAGTCTACATACTCGGTATCCTCCTTGACCGGGTTGGTGTCGTCGTAGCGCAGGTTGAACAGGCCGTTGTATTTCTTCGCGATCGACCAGTTGATGAAGATCGCCTTTGCCGAGCCGATGTGCAGATAGCCGTTCGGCTCGGGCGGAAAACGGGTATGAATGCGCTCGACAGGCCGTTTGAGATGTCCTCGTCAATGATTTCCGTCAGAAAGTTATTTACATTTTCCATCATAGCTTATATTTCCCCTGCATTAAAGCGCCGCAGAGCACTTTTTCGAGTCGGTCGAGCACCTTTTCTCTTCCCAGAATACCCATTACGGTCTGGAGATCGGGCGCGTTCTGGCGGCCTGCGACCGCGACGCGGACGACCATGGAAACGTCGCCTACCGCGCCCTTGAAGGCGGACGGGTCAGCCTTGTAGGCCTTGGTGTCGGCAGCGTAGCCGTGCGCAGATGCGATCTGCTTCATCTTGTCGAAGAAGCCGTCCGGCGTATCGTTCTCGTCGAACATGCCGGCGAAGTCGGCGAGGATCGCCTTTGCGTCCTCGGCGGAAACACGCTCCGGCATGGTGTAATCCGGCCGGAACAGCTCGTCGAACATGAAGTCCATGTAGCCCTTCGCGTCCGACCAGAGAGCGAGGTCCTTGCGCGGCTTTTTGCCGCCGCGGCCGATGGCGAGGTATGCCTTGGAGAAGGCCGGGTCGCGGGTCAGCAGGGCGTTGAACTCACTGTCGTTGACCGCGCTCCACTCCGCAACGTAATCGTAAACCTGCTCGGCGGTCATGCGCGAAATGACGTTCTTGGAAACGTCGCGCAGCTTTTCGATGTCGAACAGCGCACCCGAGCCGCTCATCTTTTGGTGGTGAACGGGAAATCGTTCATCGGCAGATCCGGATTTGCGCGGCGCCACTCCTCGAAGTTGGAGTTCAGGAGCGTCATCAGATACTCGAGCACCGCCGGGACCGGGTAGCCCTCCTGCGCGCGTAGAACGTCAGCGCGAGCGCCGGGTCCTTGCGCTTGACAGCTTGCGCTTGCCGCCGGTCTCGGGGTCGATCTTCATCAGCTGTGCGGTGTGCGCGTACTTCGGCGCCTTCCAGCCCATCGCGCGGAACAGCTGGAGGTGTACCGGCAGGGTCGCGAGCCATTCCTCGCCGCGCACAACGATGGTCGTGCCCATCAGATGATCGTCCACAACGTGTGCAAAGTGATAGGTCGGGATGCCGTCCGACTTGAGGATGACGACGTCCTGATCGTTCTCAGTGACCTCCATCTTGCCCTTTTTACGAGGTCCTCGTGACGGATCTTGTGCTCGATGCTGCCCTCGGAACGGAAGCGGACGACATACGGCGTGCCCTTGGCGAGCTCTGCCTCGATGTCCTCCATCGGACGGTCGCGCCATACGGCGTATTTACCGTAGTAGCCGAAGTTTTCCTTGTTCTCCTCCTGCTGTCTGTGCGCCTCGGCAAGCTCCTCCTCGGTGCAGAAGCAGGGATACGCCATGCCGCGCTCGACGAGCGACTTGACGAAGGTCTGGTAGATCTCAGCGCGCTGGCTCTGGCGGTAAAGGGACCGTAGATGCCGGTCTCGCCGTCGGTGGTCGCGCCCTCGTCGAACGGCAGGCCGAACGACTGGAAGGCGTCGATGATCATCTGCACGCCGCCCTCGACCTCACGCTTGCGGTCGGTGTCCTCGATGCGCAGATAGAAAACGCCCTTCGACTGATGCGCCAGACGCTCGTCTACGAGCGCGCCGTACAGATTGCCGAGGTGCATGAAGCCCGTGGGGCTCGGCCCCATACGGGTGACCTTCGCGCCTTCGGGCAGGTCGCGCTTCAGGGTAGCGCGCCTCGATGTCCTCGGGCGTGGTATTGATATGCGGAAACAGTCTGTCCGCCAAAAGCTTGTGATCCATTTACTTCACTCCAAGTTGCGATATTACACAGTTTGGGCACTGTTCCGGCCCTGCGGCTCGGATATGCGCCCGCGATATGAATATTTTAACACAGCACGCCATCAGACGCAAGGCATTTCACGGTTTTCCGCGCGAAAGACGCACAATATCTTGCCTGATCGCGCGGTATGTATTATAATGTATACTGAAATAAAATTTTTCAGGAGATTGCTATGAAACGAATTCTTGCGGCGTCCCTTCTGCTGCTCACGCTTTCCGGCTGCGGCGGCAAAAGTGAACCGTATTCCACCGATTTTTTGCCATGGATACCTTCATGTCGGTCAAGGTGCTCGGCTCTCTGACGGCGAAAGCCTCGCACAGCAGTGCGAGAACGAGATCAACGCGCTCGAAGGCGTGCTGTCGCGCACGCGCGGGGATACCGACATCGCGAAGCTGAACGCCGCAGACGGCGCGGAGGTCACGCTCTCGGACGAGGGCGCGAAGCTGCTGAGCACGGCACTCGAGCTCAGCGCCGCGACAAACGGCGCATACGACCCGACGGTCGCGCCGCTGACCGACCTCTGGGGCATCGGCACCGAGCATCAGCAGGTACCGGCGCAGAGCGACATTGATGCTGCGCTTCAGACCGTCGGCACGCAGCACGTTCATGTCAGCGGCGACAGCGTGCAGCTGGACGGCGGCTCGAGGATCGACCTCGGCGGCATCGCAAAGGGCTACGCGGCAGACCTCTGCGCGGATATTCTGAAGGACGCGGATGCGGACGGACTGCTCGTGCTGGGCGGCAATATTTACGCCGTCGGCACGAACGAGGGCAAGGACTGGAACATCGGCATTGCCGACCCGGACGAGCCGACCGACACGGTCGCGGCGGTCGCGGTGCACGATCTGTCTGTCGTGACCTCCGGCGGCTACCAGCGTTATTTTGAGCAGGACGGCGTGCGCTATCACCACATTTTCGACCCGAAAACCGGCTATCCGGCGGCGTCCGGCCTGCGCAGCGTCACCGTCATCGACGCAAACTCCACCCGTGCGGACGCGCTGACGACCGCCCTCTTTGTCATGGGGGCGGACAAGGGCCGCGCGTACTGCGAGGAGAACAGCATCGCCGCCGTGTTCGTCACCGCGGATCGGCAGGTTTTCACGACCGAAAAGGTCTCGGAGCTTTGCAGCTTCAGCTTTACCGGCGAGAACAAGGGGTATACCTATGCGCAGTAAAATGAAATGGGGCGATTTTGTCATTATCGGTGCGGTGCTGCTGCTCGCCGGGGCAATGCTCGCATTTTTCGCGGCGAAGGCTTCGGGCGATACGCTGTACGCTGAGGTCTGGCAGGATGATAAACTCGTCGAGCGGGTCGAGCTGACCGACACGACCGACCGTACCATCGACCTCGACGGACATAACGTGATCGTGCTCTCGGGCAAAACGGCCGTGATGCAGTCGGCGGACTGTCCGGATCAGGTCTGCGTGCGAACCGGACGGCTTACCCGTGCCGGACAGGTCGCGGTCTGCCTGCCGCACCGCGCGTTATTCTCAAGCTGACGGGCACCTCGACCGACGGCATCGACGCCATTGTATCCTGAGAGGGGAGCCGTATGAAACGTTCGAAGAAGCTTGCGGTCTGCGGCATGCTGACCGCTCTCGCCATTATTCTTTCCATCGTTGAGCGTATGTTTCCGCTCGACGCGATCATCCCCATCCCGGGCGTCAAGCTCGGCCTCGCGAATGTTGTAACGCTGTTCGCGCTGACGCGGCTCGGCCTGCGCGATTCGCTCGCGGTCGTCATCGTTCGCGTGACGCCCGCGTCCCTGCTCATGGGCAGCGTGACGGCGTTCCTGTTTTCGCTGTTCGGCGGTCTGCTCGCGCTGTTTGTCATGTGGCGCTGCTGCACACGCAGAAGGAAAGTTCTGTTCGCTGCTCGGCGTGAGCGTCGCGGGCGCCGCCGCGCACAATATCGGTCAGATCGCCGCTGCGGTGCTGTGGATGAAAACGACTGCCGTACTTGCTTATCTGCCCTATCTGCTGCTCATGAGCGTTCCGCTTGGCCTTGTGACCGGCCTCGTGTGCGCGGTCGTGCTGACGCACATGAAAAAATTGATCTTCACGCATAAAATTTCGTTTTCTCCCACACTATCATAAAAACCGAGGAGGAAAACGATATGAAAATGCTATTGACAATGCTCATCGTGCTGCTGTGCGCCTTCGGCCTTTCCGCCTGCGGCAGCAACACAGCGGACACGCCGAACAAGGACACGCAGCAGAATCAGACCGACAACAATGCCGGCACCAACTCTGCCGACACGGAAACGAATGTTCCGCCTGAGGGAAACGTGAACTCGCAGGGCCCGGACGGCACGGCAGGTGACGGCGGTACGGTCGGAGGCGATATTGAAAATGCCGTGGACGATGCAGGAAATGCCGTCGGCGGCGCGATGGATGATGTCGGAGACGCAGCAAAAAATGCAGGAAAGGCAGTCTCTGACGCGGTAAAGCCGTAAGAAAACAGAGCGCACTTTTGGGAGCTGCTGCTGTTTTTTCGTGAGAAATGGACTTTATCGACAGACTGAAGCGACAGGTTTGCGCCTGTCGCTTTTGTGTCTGGAGCCCTGCGGTTCAGGCGGACACCGGTTTTTCACAAATTACATCACAAAATCTAAATACCGTAAAAAGTACAGAAAAAAGAGCTTCAAACGTAAGTTTGAAGCTCTTTAACTTGGTGCGGATGGGGGGGACTTGAACCCCACGCCCTTGCGAGCACTAGCACCTGAAGCTAGCGCGTCTGCCATTCCGCCACATCCGCATGTGGTATTTAATTGTTTCGCACTTGAAGAAATGGTGCGAGTGACGGGACTTGAACCCGTACGTCGTTCGACACACGCCCCTCAAACGTGCCTGTCTACCAGTTCCAGCACACTCGCATTTTCCTCTTGTCGAGTCGCCTCACTGTCAGCGACAAAATTATTATACATACGGAAGCCGGTTTTGTCAACGGTTTTTTTGAAAGTTTTTTTTGGAAAAATCAAAGAAATTTTAAAAATCTGAAAAATAATACAAAAACCGCTCCGGTTTCGAAAAAAACAGAGCGGTTTCGCCAGAAAAAATGTTAAAATCGCTTAAAAAACAGTCCGTGGCGGTTGCAGTACCAGTAAAGAATACCGTGGCCGCGGCGGAAAAAGCGCGCCTCTGCGTTTCCTTCGGGATAGAAGCGCACAAGCTCGAAGCGGTTGTCCGTACAGCAGGCGGCGAACGAAAGATAGTGCGATTTGTTCATCGGATGGGCGGAGGAGATATAAAGCTCGTGCTCGATATCCTTAATGCGCGCAGCGTGCGGATCGCCGCGCCGGTAACATAATTGTCCATATTCATGCTCCTTTTTCGTGTTGATTTTTTCTCTGATCACAGCATAACAGGAACACGCGAGAAGGGCAACCTGCGCTGCGGAGAGTCGCCGCGGCGAGAGGGACAGATGTCGGGGTTAAAGTATGCTTTTCACGCTTTACAATATGAAAGCATCGTGCTATAATGAAAACAACACAAGAGGTTTGAACGCATATGCGGAGGAAAACCACCACGGGGAACAACCCCGTTTTTCGTAAATAAATCGTAAAAGGAGGGAAAACTTGAACCGGAAGTTAAAGGATGAAGATATGGATATCCTGTTTCGCGGCATTCTCAAGCTTTCGACCGTGGAGGAATGCTACGACTTTTTTCGAGGATCTCTGCACGATTTCCGAGCTTCGCGCCATGGTGCAGCGTTTTCAGGTAGCCCGCATGCTCGACGAGGGCCGCATTTACAGCGACATCGTACAGGAGACCGGAGCATCCACTGCGACGATCAGCCGCGTCAACAAATGCCTTGTTTACGGCTCGGACGGCTACCGCAGAATGCTCGACCGGCTGAAGGAGGACAATGAATAGCTATCAGACACTTTCGGCCTACTATGATCGTTTACCGACGACGTCGGCTACGGGCAGTGGGCGGATTTTTTCGAGCAGCTTTTTGCACGGGAGGACATCCGGCCGCAGCTGGTGCTCGATCTGGCCTGCGGCACGGGCAGCCTGACGCGCCTGCTCGCGAAACGCGGCTACGACATGATCGGCGCGGACGCGTCGCCCGAAATGCTCATGCAGGCCATGCAGAATACGATGGACTGCTCTCCGAGACCCGCTGCTCATCAATCAGCGCATGGAGGGAGCTTGACCTTTACGGCAACGTGGACGCCTGCCTGTGCTGTCTGGACAGCGTGAACTATGTCACCGACCCGGACGACCTCGCCGAGGCTGCGTTCCGCCGCGTGCACCTGTTCCTGAATCCGGACGGCCTGTTCGTCTTTGACATCAATACGCCCGCGAAATTCTCCCGTATCGACGGGGAAAGCTATGTCCGCGAGGACGACGGCGTGTTCTGCGTCTGGCAGGCGGCAGTCGAGGACGGCCTGTGCGCTTATCAGTTCGATATTTTTGAACAGGATGGGGACAGCTGGTCGCGCGCGCAGGAAACGCACGAGGAGCGCGTTTACGAGCCGCAGCAGCTTGTCCGCATGCTGGAAGAGGCAGGCTTTACCGAAATCAAAACCTATGGCGATCAGAGCTTCGCGCCTGTAAAGGGCGGGGAGGACCGCATCTATTTTACCGCACGAAAGAGAGATTAAAATTTTATGAGCGATACATTGCTTCGCGCGATCGCCCGCAACGCGGGCATCCAGATCAGTGCCGCATCGACGACCGGAATTGTCGAGCGCGCACGCGAAATTCATAACACCACGCCGCTTGCGACCGCAGCGCTCGGCCGCACGCTGACCATCACCTCCATCATGGGCAGTCAGCTCAAGGTCGAGGACGGCTCTGTCACCGTTCAGATCAAGGGCAACGGCCCGCTCGGCACCATCGTGTGCGTGGGCGAGTCGGACGGCTATGTGCGCGGCTATCTTCAGGACCCGGCCGCTGACCTGCCGCTCCGCCCGGACGGCAAGCTCAACGTGGGCGGCGGTGTAGGCCGCGGCTATCTGATGGTCATCAAGGACATCGGCCTCAAGGACCCCGTGACCGGCACGGTCGCGCTCGTGGACGGCGAGATCGCAGAGGACCTCACGCGTTACTTTGCGGAGAGCGAGCAGATCCCGTCTGCCTGTGCGCTCGGCGTGCTCGTCGACACCGACTGCACGGTCAAGTGTGCCGGCGGCTGGCTCGTGCAGCTGATGCCGGGCGTCAAGGACGCAGACATCGACCGTCTCGAAGCCAATCTCGCAAAGCTCGAGCCGATGACGGCCATGCTCGACAAGGGCATGAGCCTCGAGGAGATCATCTCCGCCGTGCTCGACGGCTTCGAAGTGGACTTCCTCCAGACCGAGGAGATCGGGGCTACCGCTGTGCATGCAGCAGGGAAAAAGGTCGAGCGTGCGCTGATCAGCCTCGGAAAAGACCGAGCTTTCAAGATGATCGCAGAACAGGAGAAAAAGTGAAGTAACCTGCCAGTTCTGCGACAAAATCTATCGTTTTTCGCGCGATCAGCTGCAGGAGCTGCTGACGCACGCGGCCGAGAAAAAATAAAAATAAAAAAATATCGAAAAAAGGTGTTGACATTTGGCGCCTGTTCCGATATAATAAACATCGTCGCTGAGAGACACAGACAAAACAGCGACGAGGCCTGGCCCGGTAGCTCAGTTGGTTAGAGCGCTAGCCTGTCACGCTAGAGGCCGTGGGTTCAAGTCCCATCCGGGTCGCCAGTATGCCTCTGTAGCTCAGTCGGTAGAGCAGGGGACTGAAAATCCCCGTGTCGGTGGTTCGATTCCGCCCGGAGGCACCATTTTTTCAAAACGGTGTCGCAGACACTGTTTTTTGAAAAAATTATACCTTTCGGTTAACACTGAAAGATATAAAGCAGGGACGCAACCTGCTAAAAAATGCGGCTGTAGCTCATCTGGTAGAGCGCCACCTTGCCAAGGTGGAGGTAGCGAGTTCGAGCCTCGTCAGCCGCTCCATATGGTACCATAGCCAAGCGGTAAGGCGTGGGACTGCAACTCCCTGATCCCCAGTTCGATTCTGGGTGGTACCTCCATAAAAGACTGATACTTCGGTGTCAGTCTTTTTTTGTCGTTCTCCGGAGAAAAATACAAGGAAAATGTTGACAAAAATCGGGAAAGTAATATACTATGTTATATACAGGATACGCAAACGTATCCGTAATAAAAGGAGGATACCCCAATGAAAAAAAATTAAAGAGGATTGCAGCGCTGACCCTCGCAGCGGCGTGCGCCGCGACTGTGTGCGCCGGTGCGGCGTTCACCGATCAGAGCGACATCAAGGTCGACAGCAGGGTGATCGACACGCTGGTCGAGAAAAACGTCATCAAGGGCTATGAGAACGGCTCGTTTAAGCCGAATGAGACGGTCTCGCGCGCGGAGATGGCGAAGATGATCTACGTTCTGCGCACGAATGGCGGCACAGACGCTGCGACATATGCAGAAAAAATGTCTACAAATTTTAACGACGTAAATAACCACTGGGCAAGCGGCTACATTAAATACTGTTACGCCTATGGCATCGTCGCCGGCGAATCGAGTACGGTTTTCGCGCCGGATGCCCCCGTAACTACGGTTGAAGCGGCGAAAATGCTGCTGGTATACTCGGGCGTTGATGCAGCGCAGAGCGGTCTGACCGGTGCACAGTGGAAGGCCAATACGATGAAACTTTGCAGATCAGGATGGTCTGCTGAAGGGCGTAGAGGCAGATATTGATGCTCCGCTGCCGCGTCAGTATGCTGCGCAGATGATTTACAACGAACTGGCGTACAGCTTATAAGAAAATACAGCACTCTGAAAAATCCCCTCTTTTAAGGGGATTTTTTCAATCTTAATAAAATCGAAAGAAATTCCCTGCGGAAAACAACAGAAACCTGTGGTAAGATAGAAGCATGGAAAGGGGGAGAGAAAATGGAAAAGCTGAAGGTACTGGTGGTGGACGACGACCGCGAGATCGTGGACAGCATCGCGATCTTCCTTCGCGCGGACGGCTATGAGATCGAGAAGGCGTACAACGGTCTGGAAGCGCTCGACATCGTGATGACACACACGGTCCATCTGATCATACTCGACATCATGATGCCCGAGCTGGACGGCATCAAGACGCTGCTCAAGCTGCGCGAGAGCCGCAACATCCGGTCATCCTGCTCGGCAAAATCCGAGGACGCGGACAAGATACTCGGTCTGACAGCAGGCGCGGACGATTATGTGACCAAACCGTTCAATCCTTCCGAGCTGGTCGCGCGCGTAAAAAGTCAGCTGCGCCCGCTATACGCAGCTCGGCGCGATGCAGAAAACCGCCGCGCAGATCGTGATACGCGGTCTGGTGCTCGATACCGAGAGCAAAAGCGTAATGGTGGATGGCGAGGCGGTGCGGCTCACGCCGCTCGAGTACAAGATACTGGAGCTGCTGTGCCGCCATCCGGGCAGGGTCTTTTCGACCGAGGAGATTTACCGGCAGGTCTGGAATGACGATATCGTGAGCGATAATGCCATTGCGGTACATGTGCGGGTATATCCGCGAGAAAATCGAGATCAACCCGAAGGAGCCGCGGTATTTGAAGGTAGTGTGGGGGCGTTGGATACAAGATAGAGGGAGCGAGTGAAAATGAACATCAAGGGGATCTTACGCAGTACGGCAGCAAAAATTCATCGCGTTTGCGGGCATTGTGGGTGCTTCGCAGGCGCACTGTTTCTCACGGAGGACGCGATAACGGATTTTGCGGCTGATAACGGAAGCAACATGGTCTATCGCTTTGAGAGCGACTTTGCCGACTCGTACCACATGCGTCAGCAGCTCAGCATAATGTGCTCAAATGACGAATGCGTTTGAGGATGGCATGGATGCTGCAGGAGTTCAGCAGACAGCATACAGATTTTGCGGGAACTATTTCGGCCGTATGGGCGATAAAACGGTCGGCAATGATGCGCCGACCGAAACTGAGGCAAAAAAATTCCGCGTTTTACATGATCGCACGGCCGGGTGGCGATGTGGGAATCCAACGCGGAAATTTCCTACGTCTATCCGCTTGAGGTTTTACGATGAGGAAACGGACAGTTACGGCTACTACACCGAGGAGGATACGGCAGAGGAAGGCTGGAAGTTCAATAAAGTTCAATCCGTACCCGTCTAACACTCTGCTGCTGGTGCGCTTCACGGACGCACAGGCTGCACCCATCAAGGCCGAATGGGAGACGCAGAAAACGCAGATTACCGGCGTAATCAATCGGGTTATCGTGCTGATCGTTGTCGCGCTGGCGCTGTTCGTGTATCTGCTGTTCGCCACGGGACGCCGCCCGGAGGACGAGGAGGTTCACTTCGCTACCATCGACCGGCTGCCGGTCGAGGTGAATGTTGTGCTGTTCTGGAGCGTTCTGGGCACTGCGGCAGGCCTGAATATCGCGCTGATGAGCGAGCTGCTGAGCGGTTCGGGAGACCTTTCGTTCCTGCTGCTGCCGTCTATCCTGTTTTTTGTCGCGGCGTTCGCGTTTGCACTCGGAGCTAACGCTGTCGCTCGTGCGCCTGCTCAAGGCCGGCAGTCTTGCCCGCAGGAGCTGGTGCATCCGCGCGCCTTTCGCTGGTGCTTCAACAAGATCGGCGTGCTGTGCACGGGCACGTGGCACGGCCGGCAGGCTGCGCCTCGCCTTCACGAAGGCCCTTCTCGGCAATTACAAGACGCGGAACGTCGTGCTGCTCTTTTACGGCTTATTCGGTCGTTCTTGCCTTCCTCGCGGCTGCGTTCGCAGGAGTGGGCGGCTCGTTTTTGCGTTCGTGCTCGGCGTCGGATGGTTCCTCGCGGCAGGCTATTTCCTTATCAGACGCATCGACGGCTTTGACCGTATCGTTGCGGCGCTGCAAAGAATGCGCGGCGGCGACCTGAGCTTCAGGCTGACCGATATGCCGGAGGGCGTGTTCGCCGCGATGGCAGAGGATCTGGGTTCGCTCGGGGACGGCATGCAGGCGGCGCTTCAGAATGAGGTGCGCGGGAGCGCATGAAGAGTGAGCTGATCACCAACGTCAGCCACGACCTGAAAACGCCGCTCACGAGCATCCTCAGCTATTCCGATCTGCTCAGCCAGCTGGAGCTGACGCCGGAGGAGGCGAACGACTACGCGAAGATCATCCATCAGAAGAGCCTGCGGCTGAAAAACCTCACGAGCGACCTGTTCGATATTTCCAAGGTGCAGTCCGGCGTGGAGCAGATGGTCTGCGAACGTCTGGATGCGGTGACGCTCGTGCGGCAGGCGCTCGCGGAGCAGGAGGCGCAGAACAGCGGTCTGGTGCTCAAGGTGACGCTGCCCGAAAGGGAGCTGCCCATCTGGGCGGACGGCCGTAAGATGAGCCGCGTGCTGGAAAAACCTCATCGGAAACTGCGTCAAATATGCCATGAAGGGCACGCGCGTGTTCGTATCGCTCGACGAGCGGGACGGAAAAGCGGTCTTTGAGGTGAAGAACACCGCAAACTACGAGATGGACTTCGCCGCCGACGAAATCACGGAGCGCTTCGTGCGGGGCGACGCCGCGCGCTCGACCGAGGCAGCGGTCTGGGTCTCGCCATCGCAAAGAGCTACCCGGGCCTGCGGCGGCATGTTCGAGGTCGAGGTGGACGGCGATCAGTTCAAGGTGCGCATCAGCTTCCCGGTTTACGGTTTGTAAAATCTTTTTCTGCCGCGCTTGCAATTTGAAAAACAACCGCTATAATAGGAAATGATAAGAATGCTGCAAAACAGCGGCGACAGGAAAGGCGGAAATTTATTATGATGACGACTGCAAGCGAGCATAAAATCGACAAGGTAGAGAAGATGGCCGGCGGCAAGGGTCATGTGATCATCGAGCACCTGCTCGGCGAAGCGGAGCTCGACGGCAAGTGCGGCCTGTACGCGAAGGTAACGATCGAGCCGGGCTGCACGCTGGGCTTCCACGAGCACCACGGCGAGACCGAGACCTATTACATCCTGAGCGGCGAAGGCTCGTACAACGACGGCGAGAAGTCCTTCCCGGTCAAGACCGGCGATGTGACGTTCTGCCCGGACAACAGCGGCCACGCGCTCGACAACACCGGAGACACCGACCTCGTGTTCATGGCGCTGATCATCAAGAAGTAAACAAGGTTAAACGAAAAAGGACGCTTTCTGAAAACGGAAAGCGTCCTTTTCATTTGTCGGAAAACGCAGTTTTTTTCGACCGCCTTAACAAAAAAGCGAACCGGGAGCGGTTCGAAAGTTTCTGCGCGAAATCGAAAAGGGAGTTTCGATTTCACAAAGAAAAAGAGTAAAAAAGAAAGGAAAAAGAGAGGTGATCTAAGTTAGGATATGCTGCGCTGGCCGCAGTTGCAAGGATGTATTTTTATGGGGGAGCGTTTACTTGCTCTTCCTTTTGACAAGTTCAGTATAGCGCGAAAGTTGCACAATGCAAGATAAATATTTCGTCATTTCGACTAAATATTCGTTGAGTTAGCGGGTGCTTATTTGACGGCTGAAAATGAGCATATGCAACAAAAATAAAGAGAAAGGTTAGTACAAAACGCTGTTTGTGAAAGTTGAATAATCGACGGCAGGGGACTTTGACAAAGCGTAAATATTGTATATAATGAGTATATACAATAAACGGAGGAGGGAGAGCGTGAACATCATTCTTTCCAACACGGACAGCGCCCCGATCTACGAACAGATCACGCGGCAGCTCCGGGCGAAGATCGTCTCGGGCGAGCTTTGCGGCAGGGCAGGCGCTGCCGTCCATGCGGCTGCTCGCCAGGGAGCTGCGCATCAGCGTCATCACGACAAAGCGCGCGTATGAAGAACTCGAACGCGAGGGGCTGATCGTCACGCAGACCGGACGCGGCAGCTTTGTCGCGCAGGTGAGCGGCGCGCGGCTGCGCGAGGAACAGCTCCGCGCCGTGGAGGCGCATCTGGCGCAGGCGGTGCGCGCGGCGAAGCAGGGCGGAGTGACCGCGGAGGAGTTCATGGAGATCGCACAGACGGCTTTTGAGGAGGGGAATCAATGAAGAACGCACTCGAAATCAGAGGGACTGACCAGAAAATGCGAAGGATTTGCGCTGGACAGTGTCAATCTGACTCTGCCGCGCGGCTGCGTGATGGGTCTGGTCGGCGAAAAACGGCGCCGGAAAGACGACGCTCATCAAGACCGTTCTCGACCTTGTGCGGCCGGACAGCGGCGAAATCGAGGTGCTCGGCGGCCGGACGGATGATGCGGCGGTGCGTGAGCGCATCGGCGCGGTGCTGAGGACGGCGGCTTTCTGAGCACGATGAACGCCGCGCAGGTGGACACGCTGCCGGCAGAGCCTACCGCGCATGGGATGGGGCGCAGTTCGAGGCCTATCTCGACCGCTTCGGCATCGACCGCCGCAAAGGCCATCATGATTATTCGCGCGGCATGAAAATGAAGCTGTCCATCGCGGCGGCGCTCTCGCACGGCGCGGAGCTGCTGATTCTGGACGTAAACTGGTGTAACAAGATAGCCTGTATATAGAGTGTATACAGTTGATGTGGAATAGAATATGGGTACTGTATGCACAGATAATGAAAAATATGTGTATGTAGTAGGGGGAATATTGAATGGTTAATATAGATAGTAAAATAATATAGATGGAAA
>VOFC01002975.1_pt1 | contig 35569 bp, 66 predicted proteins | sample 5384161 | NCBI WGS metagenome assembly VOFC01 (sample SAMN12384722, study PRJNA508395) | human gut metagenome | isolation source: healthy gut B | host: Homo sapiens | reverse complement strand
ATTCTTTATGAATGCAAAGGAACCGTTGTTTTGCCGACAAAGGCCGATTGAAGAAGTGCTTCTTGAAGGAGTGCTTCAAAAAATCGCCGCAGACATGATTCTGCCTGCGGCGATTCCGGACACTTTGGTTTCACATTAGACGCAAACAGACTGCCGCAAAAGTATGAAAAGTCATATTCTTAATCCCAATTCTCCTCGGAAGGGGATCCAACGGAGAGAGGCTGCTTTCAGGAAAAATCGTCAGCTTTTTCGACCAAACGGACTTTGTTCGATTGAAGCAGTGCCTGAGCCTGCGCACCTGTCAGCGTCAGTTTAACTCCGTATATGCGATACCTGCCTTGCTCCATTGCTTGCTTCAGCATGGCAAAGTTATCATGGAATTCCTGCAAGTCAGCCAAGTCTTCTGCCAGCTGGAAGTCTGTGTCATCGTTGCTGTAGGAGCTTCCGGGGACTTTAATATCGGATGTGTCTATATCCTTGCCGAATGTGTCAACAGGGGCTGCGTAACAAAAGCTCTCGACAGTCTCATCATACATATAAGACTCTCGAATTTCCGCAGCCTGTTGATCATAACTGTCCAACTCGGAACAGATGCTGTCGTAAGTGTCCGCATAACACTCGGCGGCAAAGCTGCGCCGCCGTTTTGCCTTCACAGTCGAGATAACCGCCGTACATCGGGTCGTCAACGCCTTCGGTTATACAGTCGTATACCTGAGTGAAGCCGCTGCAGCCGGTGAAGAGCTGCGTAAACTCCTCCGTTGTAACACTGTCGAGCGAGACAAGAACGGTATAGGTCTTGTTCGGGTTTTTGCTGAATTCTTTGTAACATGACTGCGCATATTCAATGCGCTCCTGCGTGTTGTGAATCATTTGCTCTTCCGGGTCTATGCGCTTTTAAAGGCCTTGTAAAAGAAAAAACACGCCGACTGCCAATGCCGCCGTAAGCACAACGGCAAGGGCTGAAATGAGAAATTTGCGTTTTGATTTCATAAGATTTAACCTCCTGTCATGAAATCGTCGAGCGGGGAAAAACAATGCCGTGAGCGGACAACCGAAGGATTGTTCAGCGGTAAACACGAAATTACGCGGAGAAAATCAAATGCGCTGTCCTTGCTCCTTCCCAGTATAACACATATACCCGATATTTGACAACAAAAAACAAGGCATTAATAAAATATATCAACGGCACAACAGAGATATTTCAACGGATATTAAAACGTCAAAAAAAATCACCGCAAACATGATTCTGCCTGCGGCGAAAATATCAAAAGCAAAAAAGCGGAACAATCATTTTCAGCGGCAAACTGACTCTCGTAAAGTTTTTATAAAAACCGTCGGCGCGGAGCAATTCATCATGAGTTCCGCTTTCAACTATGCGCCCGCTGCGCATAACAAGGATAATATCCGCCTCACGAACGGTTGAAAGCCTGTGCGCAACGATAAAGCTTGTTCGGCCGTGCATAAGCTTTGCAAAAGCATCCTGAACGAGAAGCTCCGTGCGCGTATCAATGGAAGAGGTAGCCTCGTCAAGAATCAGCATCGGGGATTCAAAGCATAACGCGCGCAATGCAGAGGAGCTGCTTTTGCCCTTGGAAAGGCTGCCGCCCGCTTCGTCAAGTACGGTGTCGTAACCTTTCGGAAGACGCATTATGAACCCGTGTGCGTGACAGGCCTTTGCGGCGGCGATGATTTCGTTTTCCGCTGCCTGCGGCCTGCCCATTGCAATGTTTTTTTGCCGAACGGTTCCCGCCTGAAGCCATGTTTCCTGAAGAACCATGCCGAATTTTTTGCGCAGCTCATGGCGGGGCATGGAACGGGTTTCCACTCCGTCAATAAGAATTTCACCTGAGTTAACGTCATAGAAACGCATGAGCAGGTTTATAAGCGTCGTTTTGCCGCAGCCCGTCGGGCCGACGATTGCAACGCGCATTCCGCTTTTTACCTCAAGCGAAAAATCGCGGATCAGCTCCGTGCCGGGCGTGTAGGAAAAACAAACATTGCGGAAGCTGATATTGCCGGTGCTTTCAGCCTTTTCATTGCGTTGAGCAGGGTTCGGCGCAGCGGCGGCATCGACTTCCGCAGGGGTGTTGATAAGCTCAAACAGCCGCGCCGCACAGGCAAACGCGCCCTGCAATTCCGTAATGACTCCGGAAATTTCGTTGAACGGCTTTGTGTATTGGTTGGCATAGCTTAAAAAGCGGAAAGTCCGCCGACGGTCAGCCCGCCCGCAAGCACGGAGAACGCGCCGGAAACGGCAACACCTGCATAGATAACGGCGTTCACAAAGCGTGTACACGGATTTGTGAGAGAGAAAAGAATACGGCGCGGAGGGAAAACTTTTGCAGCTTTTCGTTAACTGCATTAAAGCGTTCTTCTGCGCGGGCTTCGTACGAAAAATGCACGGATGAGCTTTTTGTTCGCCGATAAATTCATCGATCAGCGCAGTTTGCTCCCCGCGGGTCTCGCTTTGTTTGCGGAACATGGAGGAGGTTCGCTTGGAAATAAAGCTTGCGACCACAAGCGAAAGCGGCGTCACGGCAACAACAACGAGGGTTATCAGCGGGTTGACGGTGAGCATGAACACGAGTGTGCCGATAATGGTAATAATCCCCGTGAACAATTGGGAAAAACCCATCAAAAGCCCGTCCGCAAGCTGATCGGCATCGCTGAGCATACGGCTCACGGTTTCGCCCGCCGGGTGCGAATCGAAATAGGCGAGAGGCAGTTTTTGAATGCGGCGGAATGCTTCTGCACGGATATTGCGAACGCAGCCGTAAGTTATGCTGTTGTTGCAAAGGCTCACAAGCCATTGAGAAAGTGCAGCTCCCGCCGCAGCTGCACCGAGTTTCAGCAAAAACGGTGAGATCTCGGCAAAGTCAACCCTTCCCGCGCCGATGATGCAGTCAATAATTTTTCCGGCGAGAACGGGGATCAGAAGCGTTAAAACACATACACGAGCGATAGCCCGAGTGAAAGCGCGAATTTAAAACGATAAGGTTTCAGCCGGCGCAAAAGCTCCGCAGCGGTGCCGCGTCCCGCTGAATCGAGTGTAAAACGTAATTCTTCTGAGTGCGCAGATTTTCCTTTTTGTTTAAACCGTTTTTGCTCATTTTGCCGCATCTCCTTTCGGGTGTGTTGTTCGAATGCTAAGCGTTGCCGCTTCGTCCGGGAACTGAGAGGCATAAATCTCGCGATAAACAGCGCAATTGCGCAAAAGCTCTTCATGCGTGCCCTGTCCGACGGCGCGCCCTTCATCCAGAACGATTATGAAATCCGCAAACATGACCGAGGCCGCGCGTTGGGGACACTATGAAGGTCGTCGGCGCGGGGGAAAGCTTTCGAATTGCGGCGCGGAGTTTGCATCCGTTGCAAAGTCCAGAGCGGATGCACTGTCGTCAAGAATTAAGATTCTTCCGCCGTGAACAAGAGCGCGTGCAATGGACAGCCTTTTGTTTTTGCCCGCCGGAAAAATTGCTGCCGCCGCGCAAAACGGGTTCATCAATGCCGTTCGGCTTTTGTGCGGACGATTTCCGCCGCCTGAGCGGTTTCAAGCGCCGAAAAAGCTCCGCTTCGAGGCATTCGGGTTGCCCATTAAAAGGTTGCTGCGAATCGTGCCCTCGAAAAGCACTGCTTTTTGAGGAACAACGGAAACTGCGGAGAGCAGTGCGGCGCGGTCGTATTCATCCGCATTCACGCCGTCAATAAGCACCTGCCCCTTTGTTGCGCTGTAAAAATTCGGAACAAGGTTCACAAGCGTGCTTTTTCCGCTGCCGGTGCCGCCGATAATGCCCACGGTCTGCCCGGGTTTTGCAAAAAAAGCTTATGTCGAACAGAGCTTCCGCTCCGGCGTTTTTGTATTCGAACGATACGTTTTTAAATTCCACACTTCCGCAGGGCGAACCGTTCGCAGGCAGCTTATTGCCGCCGTTCGCACCGCTGTCAAGCTGCATGACTGCCGCAACTCTGTCGGCACAGGCGAGGGATTTTGTGATGGTTATGAACAAATTGGCCATTTTTATCAGTTCAACAAGAATCTGCGCCATAAGATTATACAGCGCAACGACCTGCCCCTGAGTCAGAGAGAGCCGGAATTAACTCGAATTGCACCGCTTTTGGTAAAAAGAATTATAACAGCGGCGTTGATAATTATCAGTGTGAGCGGGTTCATCAGCGCGGAGAGTTTACCCGCGTTGATTTGAAGACCGAGGAGCTTTTCGCTTCGACTGTCAAACGTCCGAATCTGCTCTTCCTCGCGGCAAAAGGCACGCAGAACACGAACGCCAACAAGGTTTTCGCGCACGGTGCCGGTCACGCTGTCCAACTCCGCCTGAACTTTTTCGGTATTTCGATGGATGCCAGCATGATCGAAAAAAACAACGGCGCAAAGCAGCACTATAACGCCCGCAAAAATGAGTGCGCAGCGTGTGTCGATTGTGAACGCCATTATCATTGCACCGAAAACAACAAACGGGGGAGCGCAGAAGCAGGCGCAGAGAAAGGTTGACGCCCGTTTGAATCTGATTGATATCGCTTGTCATGCGCGTTATCAGTCCGGAAACGCTGAGAGTATCAAGCACGGAGTAGGAAAAACTTTGGATTTTTTTTCAGCAGAGCGGCGCGAAGGTCGGTGCAGAAGCCGATTGCAGCCTTTGCCGCGAAAAAATTGTGCCGTTACGGAACAGAGCAGGCCGACCGCCGCAAGTGCCGAAGCAAAAGCCCCATATTAATAATGAAGCTTTTTGCTTTTGCCGTCAATGCCGTTGTCAATAATTGCAGCAACGATGAGCGGCACAAAAAAGCTCAAATGTTGCTTCCAAAAGTTTGAAAAGCGGAGCCAGAATGCATTCCTTTCGGAACTTTTTCATGTATATCAAAAGTTTCTTCATTTTCACTTCCACCTTTGCATTCAGCTTTTGCGGGAGGCGGTGCATCCCGACGGCACAATGCGGCTGCATCCGTCTGCGCGGCGGAATTGTGCCTTATTTGAAACATTATACAGCAAAATCAAGGCTGTTTCCATATAGAATGAGGCAATGCCGCAAGATAAATTCAATTCGTGCGGAAATAGACAAAAATTAAGCCTTGTGAATGCTGTAAATAACCAATATATATTAGCAGGGACGGAGAAGGGCGGCTTTTTGCACCGAAACGGGCTTTCCCGCAAATAACGGAAACGGAAAGGATGAACTGAATGGTAAAGGAACACAAAAAACACGGACGGCGGGTGCTGTGCATTTTCACGGCGGTGATTGCGGCGGTTTCAATGCTTTGCTTTGCGGGCTGCGACTCAAAATCAACCGAGGAAAAGACGGTTTCGGGAATTATCACCGTTATTGCCGACGGAAAGTACACTTTGCAGCCGGGGACGATCGAAAGCACCGAAAAACAATTTCCCGGCGGACCGAATGACGGATCCCGCCGTGACGGTTCGGCTCCGGCCGCACCGAACAACAACGGTAAAATTTCGGATAATGACGGCGCCGAACCGGCCGACAGCGGCGCGAAAGATACAAATACAAACGATAGGAACGATACAGGCAAACAGAGCGAAGGCAATCCCCCCCGAAGGCAATCCTCCGGAAGGGGGAATCCCGGTTCGGGCATGAACCCGGGCGGCAGCAAAATAAGTTTCACCGAAAACGGTGAAGCGGCGATTGAATTCACCGCTGCAGAGGGTGCATATATTGCGAGCGGCACGGGATTCGTTTCGGCGGACAAACTTGCAGTCGGCAGCATTGTGACAGTTCGATTGAACGAAAAAACGAGGCGCAGGCGATGATAATTTGCAGCGCCGAGGCGGGCGGCGCGGATGCAGCGATTCCGAACGATCCGAACGGACAAAAAAATACAGCGGCTCCGAACACACCGACGATGAGCGATGAGCCGACGGTGAGCGATGAACCGACGGTGAGCGATGAGCCGACGGTGAGCGATGAGCCGAGTTCCGAACCGAACACAACGAACACCGGCTCGGTCAGAGAGAAAAAACTGATTTTAAAATATATTTCTTCATGCCTCCTACACCATTGACTAAAGAGCCTGCCGAAAAAGCAGGCTCTTTTTCCGAATCCAGTGCGGTCTAAAGCTTTTGATTACAGCTCATTAAGCATTGCGCAAACAAAATCCTTTTGCAATTTCGGAAGCACGGGAACAGTTTTCTTCAAATGTGCCGACTCCGCTGTGTTTTGCAGTGTCTGTGATGCAGCGCACCGCAATGAAGCGAACGCCGTTCAAATAGCAGACATGAGCAATCGCAGCGGATTCCATATCAACCGCAAGCGGTGCAAGGCGGGAATTAATATCCGCACGTCCCTCGTCGGCAATGAACGCTTCACCTGTTGCGGTACGCCCGAAAAATATTCGCTGTCCGCGCTCGGCAAGGGGTTTTGCTGCGACTTTCGCTGCCGAAACAAGCTCCGAAGAGGCGGGGAAGAACTGTGTTTTCATAAACGGGTGATAATCGGTCAAAATTCGTTCGTGAACATCATGATAGCAGGCTTCGGCTGCAACAACGGTGTCGAACAGTTGAAGCTCTTCCGCCATTCCGCCGGAGGCTCCCGCACTGATGACGGTGTCCGCACCGTAACAGTCTATCATAATTTGTGCGGCTGCGGCGGCATTAACTTTGCAAACGCCGCAATAAACCGCCGCGACTTCAAACCCGTTCAGCCTGCCCTCGTGAATGCGCAGCATTGCCCGTTCGGAAATTGTCGGGTTTTCAATCAACGGAAGAAACGGAGCAAGCTCACGCTCACTCGCACAGATAATTGCAATCTTTTTGAATTCGGATTTCATGATTATAACCTCATCTTATAAAATACTTTAAATTAAATATTACGCGCAAAGATATATTTTGCAGACTAAGACGTAATGCGCGCCGCAAAACGCAAAATCATGCTGCGGGGCTCGTCAATCAGCCACGCGGGCAAATCTTCAACATAGACCGTGCGTTCAACGGAAAGACCCTTTGCTTCTGCAAGCTCAACAAAGCGTTTTACCCACGGCGAGATATATAAAAATCTGCTCATTGTCCGCCTCGTGCAGGAACATGCAGGCATATTGCCCGGCGGGAAGGAACTCATTGGCGGTTTCCGAACGGCAATGCTTAAAAAACGGCGCGGATGAAGGGCTTCGGCATCCTCTTCAACCCCGAGATAATGACCGAGGGAGAAGTAGCTTATGCCGAGGGAATGATTGCTGCCGGCATCATCGGCGTTTATTGCGGAGATTGGCAGTGCGGGCGCATTTTCCGTAAAAATCTCGCCGGGCGCGTGCTCAAGATAACTTTTGCGCAGGGCAACTCTCCGCTCAATATAGCAAAGTCCCGCCTGCATATCCGCCATTTGCTGCATGACGCGCTGACGGCAGTCGTTTACAATGTCGATATTATGTCCGCTTTCGCAGAGCAGCATGGATTTGATTTCACGAAGATTCAGCCCCGCCGATTGCAGCAGGCGGATGGATTCCATGCGCGGCAATTGCGAAAAATCGTATTCACGGTAGCCGTTGGGCGGTATGCGCGCAGGCTTGAGCAAATCGATTTCATCATAAAAGAACAGCGTCCGCTTTTCAACTCCGCAGAGCTTTGCAAATTCCTTTGTTGTCACGGCGGCTCCTTCCGCGGCTGAATGTTTTCGGCATGAAAACATTGCGCGTCCAAAAAATTTTTTGAAAGGGCTTGACTGTAACGTTACGTTATACCCTATATTGATTGTATCACCGAAATCGACATTATTCAACCCCCAAAACGGAGGTTTTTCGGGTCGCACGGTTCGAGTGCGGCCCGGAGATCCTCCAAAAACGGTGATGAAGCAAAAGGCTGATAAAAGAGGCGGGGTTCCGTGCTTTTTTGCATAATCAGATGACTCCTTTCGAAAACGGGGCGGCGCGGCTGCTCCGTTTTCGAGTTTGCATAACGGAGCGCGGGTGGCAGGCTTGCAGAGGTTTCGGTTAAATCCGCCGAAATTGGGGCGGCACCGGGCTGAACCTGCCGCGAAACCGCACCGAATTAAAACCGAGATTATTAAAGCAATTATAAAAACAAAATGAAAACTCCGCATAAACGGCGGAGTTTTTCGCATGAACAAGGGGGAGATTATTCCGATTGAATTGATGTATGCTGCAAGAATAACAGGAAATATAATTTACTTATTCTTTCCCGCGTTCCTTTGTCCGCGGAACGCTTGCTCCCTGCGCTCATTTTGTTGAGTGCGGCAACGCAAAGAATCAAAACGCCCGTAACAACAAAAGATGATGATAAGCCCGAGCAGCATGACCTTAAGCGAATCGACAAAGCCGAAACCATCCTTGCTGAAATCAAAGAATCCGTTCATAACGAGTGAATTTGTGCTGGATAACGTCATAATATTCGCTCCTTTCCGTCAACCGAGCATGGAACCGAAAATGCTGAGAATCAAGCCGCCGGCAATGACGGACGCAATCTGACCGGAAACATTTGCGCCGACAGCGTGCATAAGCAGAAAATTCTGATTATCCTCTTCCTGCCCAAGCTTGTGAACGACCCTTGCAGACATCGGAAAAGCGGAAATGCCCGCCGCACCGATCATTGGATTTATCTTTTTCTTTGCAAACAGATTGATGAATTTTGCAAAGAAAACGCCGCCGACCGTGTCAAACACGAATGCAACAAGGCCAAGCCCCCAGAACAAGCAGCGTCTGCGGACGCAGGAATTTGTCCGCGCTCATCGTGGCTGCAATGGAAAGCCCGAGGAAGAGAGTGATAAGGTTCGCAAGCACCTTCTGTGCCGTTTCGGAAAGTGCATTCAGAACGCCGCATTCGCGAAGCAGATTTCCGAACATCAGGCAGGCAATGAGCGGCAGACCGCCCGGCGCAACGATGCCGACCACAAATGTGATAACGATCGGGAACAGAATTCGGGTCAGCTTTGAAACATCCCGCTGTTCGTATTCCATGCGGATAAGCCGTTCGTGCTTGGTTGTGATAAGTTTTATTACGGGTCGCTGTATAATCGGAACAAGAGCCATATAGGAATATGCCGCAACAACGATCGCACTGAAAAGCCCCGGGTTATTTGCGCTGATGCCGAGGTGGTTTGCAACAACAATGCGCTTGTCGGGCCGTCCGCCGCGCCGATTATCGCAATGGAAGCGGATTCCATCGGCCCGAACCCGCAGAGGGTTGCCATGCAGAGCGTGAAAAAAATGCCGAACTGCGCCGCCGCACCGAAAAGCATAAGTTTCGGGTTGGTCAGCACGGGGCCGAAGTCGATCATTGCACCGATGCCGATGAAAAGCACCAGCGGGAAAAATTCGTTTGCAATGCCGCAGTCGTAAAGAATGCGGATGATTCCGCCGTCCGCCGCAATTGCGGAACCCGGCAGGTTCACTAATGATCGCGCCGAATCCCATCGGCAAAAGAAGAGTGGGCTCCATATCCTTTTTGATTGCAAGATAAATAAGGATCCCGCCGATAACCCACATAATGGCGTTGTCCCAGTTCGCGACGGCAAAATCGCGTGCGATTTCCAAAAGACCCATAGATGCTCCTTTGTTTTTGTTTTTGCGGCTGCGCACTGCGCATTGCACAGTCTGCATTATACCCCTTTTTTTATATTCACAAACAAGTGCAAATTTGCAGCTTTTTTCCGAAACGGCAAATTAACGCAAATTTACGTTCAGCAAGGCTTGACGGATGTAAATGTTTTCGGTATAATATCAAATGTGACAACACAAATATGTTGATATTGGGAGGTTCATGATGAAAAAGAGGCTGCTTTGCATTGCGGCGGCGGTTTTGATGGTTCTTGCTGCGGTGTTTGCTTTCGGCTGTGAAAAACAGTTCCCGAGCGAACAAGAGGTGCTGAAATCGCATCTCGATAAGTATTGCAGGAAAACGGCGAAAAAATCATTGAAAAATACAAAAACTATTTCAGCGGCGCCCAATGCTCCGCCTGCTATGTTGACAATTCGGCTCTTGTGATCGAGTTCAGATTTGACGAGAAAATATCCGATCCTGAGTTTCAGCAGAGGTTTGCTCCGGATACGGAAAACATCATTGCCGAGTTTCGGCCGATCGCTCAGGAGATTGCCGATGCATCGGAAATCACATATACAGGCGTTGTCCTGATGTTTTTGGACAGCGAAGGCCAACGGGTTCAATCAATTCCGATTGGTGCAAATAATTCGAATATGATTGTCGATTTTTCGGATTAGGGTAATAAACCGACACGGGCATGTTCGATTGAATAAAACATCGGGCAAAAGAAGAATCGGGCAGGCGGTGAAAGCCGTATGTACGATTCTTTTATTTTTATTTTGGATGAAAGACTGAAAAAGCATTTAAAATATATTATTGTTTGACGCGATATGATACTTGTCGGATGTCAATATTTGCTGTATAGTATCAGATGTGATCACAAAAAATAAATTTAGAGGAGATTTTCATTAAGAGAATCATATGTTTCGTTATGATGGCAGCAATGCTGCTCTATGTGTAGGTTTCGGCACAAAGTCGAACGCAGCCGCAGAACCCGGCCAAGAGCCGAACTTTGAACTTCAGCCCGTAGATCTCGATGCCTCAGATCCGGGTTATATCAAGGATCGAATGTTTGTTCATGATGAGAATTAAACCGCAGACAGCGGACTTAAACTGAAAAACGGCAATCAAGCATGAACTTTTCGGGCGGACGGCAAAAGCTGTTCGCCCGATTTGCTTGTTTTGAGGGGCGGCGAATGTATAATGAAACAGAGAAAGCCAAAAGAGGAGGGATTGAAAATGATGCAAAGCGGTGCGGACGAACGAATTCTTGATATAACGCCCGAACTCAGACTGCGGAGGGATGCGGGCGAATGCGATTTTGCACTTGAATGGTATTCGGACCCGGAACTCGTGTTCCTTGTTGACGGCGTTCGTGAACCGTATACTTCGGAAAAACTGCACAGGATGTATGATTATTTAAACGTTCACGGTGAGCTGTATTTTATTGAAGCAAAGGAAAACGGTGAGTTTCGCCCCGTTGGGGATGTTACGTTTTCCGTGCAGGATATGCCGATTGTGATCGGCGAGGCAGAGATCGCGGGCGCGGCATAGGCAGGACTGTTGTAAGCTTTCTTGCGGCAAGGGCGAAGCGGAACGGCATTTCGGAGCTTTTTGTTCAGGAGATTTATTCGTGGAACATCTGTTCGAAACGCTGCTTTGAGTCGGTGGGATTCGTGCCGTATAAGCCGACGGAAAAAGGGTTTTCCTATCGGTTGGAGTTGCGGCAGTTTGAACCGAAAGGGCTTTTGCCGGAACAGGATTATGCCGAAACAAAGTGAACAAATGCAAACAAAACCCTTCCGTCAAACGTTCGGCGGAAGGGTTATTTGTCGGGCGCGGTGCCGAAAGCGAAAAGTCAATCGCTGTGTTCGGCGACAAAGCGTTTAATTGCCTCAAAGGTTTCATCGGAAATAACATGCTCGATTTTGCAGGCATCCTCTGCGGGCACTTCCGGCGGAAACACCGAGCTTTGTGAATACTTTTGTTAAAACACGGTGACGTTCGAATGTTTTTCGGCGACCGAACGCCCTTCATCCGTGAGATAAAGATGCCCGGAACCATCCATGATGATATAGCCGTTTTTCTTCAATATGCCAACGGCACGGCTGACGCTGGGCTTCGAATAGCCCATTTCTTCCGCAACGTCAACGCTGCGAACCTTGTTCAACCTGCGGGAAAGCACAAGAATGGTCTCAAGATACATTTCACCGGATTCCTGCAAATGCATTCGATTCACCCCTTTCAAAGTTTTTTAATTCAGTTGAACCTTACATAACTGCGGTCAGAAGGTAGATGATATAGGCATCGATCCATTCGGAGGGATCGCGTGACAAGCTTGACGCATAGTCGGCATAGGTAACATCCTCATCGTTTGTGAGCATATAGCCGGAGCTGAAAACCTGCGTTGAAGTGCCTCTTACGCGGTCAATGGCAACGAGATATTTATATTTGTCGTCAAATGCCTCTTTTATGCCGTCCTCGTTTACCTGTTCGTAATGCGTGCGATAAACGCCGTCCTTGTATTCAATATCGACAACGACAAGCTCCGGCTCACCGCCGGTGACAACTTTTTTCATAGTAAGTTGCAACGCGCAGAAGTGCAGGGCTGCCCTTTTTTTTGTTGTTTTTGCAAAGTCGGTCATGACGGTTGAATTTTTGATTGTTCCTTGGCTTTGGTAAACAACAAGGCAGCCATCCGCCTCAGCCTGTTCGGGTGTGTAATCGGCAGGAATCTCGGAATAGGCGCAATAGTCGGTTTCGATCGTCTGCGGAGTTTTTTGCAGGCGCAAAGGCTCAGCACAGCAGACACGAAACAGAGTGCAAGTGCAAAAATTATAACATTGCGGAAGGTTTTTTCATTGTTTTCTCCTTTTGCGGGTTAAGTTTAAACGGTGTCGGACGCTTCAGCGGCGGGTGATGATAACGTTGCGGAGCCTGTCATCAAAAACGCGTACGCAAAGCGTGAAAACAAGTTCGTATGCGATAAAGAAAATCTCAATCGCAGGAATAATAATGTACAACGGATAATTCGGCAGCTGAGCGATTATGTCAAGACTGAACAGCTTGCCTGCGCCGAATATCACAAGTGCAGCAAGGCCGTTGCAGAGGATAAGCTTTGCGGCAAAGGCAACAAGCTTGTCGCGGATAACGCTGTCGATGCCGAGCTTAATCATTCCGTAGCAGCCGAAAAACAGGATGTACGCTGCAAAATACAGCTTGTTCGGAATCAGAAAAAATATCGCGCCCGTTGCCGCATAGCTCAGAAGGGCGTAGACGAACCCGCCGCGTTCCCTGAGGGGTATCCACGGCATGAGCGATGTCAAAAAACACAGCGCAAGCTTTGCCGTCGGAATGACGGATGCCGCATAAAGAAACACAACGCTGAGCGCGGTGCTCATGGCGGAAAGGGTCAGTTTTGTTGTTGCAGAAATTTTTTTCATGTTTATAAAGCAATTGCAAAGCCCCAAAAGCGGCTGAAAAAGCAGAAAATCAGCAGCAGGGAATCAGATCTCCGCCCATGCATTCGCAGCAGGAATCCGCACAAAAGCAAAGTCGAACAGCAGTTGCAGGCAGTGTTCACGGTTGCTCCCGTATCGCCGTTGTCATAGGTGTGGTAGCTCCGCGTGCTGCGTGCGTTCAGGAATCCCTTGCGCGGCGGTACTCCGCATTGCCGGGTTCCATCGAAACGGCTCTGTCAAGATAATTGCGGGCGGAGGAGGTCGCCGCCGCGGAAACAGACAATACCATAAAGATAATGCCATTCCGCATTGTGCAGCGGTATGCCGTCCAGTATTGCCTGCGCTTCATACAGAGAACTTGTGTTTATGCATTGCCGCACACGAGCGAATTCAGCCGAAAAATTGCCGGAATAACCACTGCCGTAATTTCCGGAATAACCGCCGGAGGAAGTGCGGGAGCTGCTGCCCGAATAACCTCCGAATCCGCTGCCGGAATAAAGTGTTTTTGGGAAGCGGAGCCGTTTTTTTGCGCATGTTTGTTATTGTGTCATACGCCTCGTTGACCTGCTTCAGCTTGTCGTTTGCAAGATCCTTCAGGTCACTGTCCTGATAGCGATCGGGATGATATTTTTTAACTAATTTAATGTAGGCGGAACGGACCTGCTCATCGGTGGCGGTTTCCGAAACGCCGAGCACCTCATATGGGTTCACGGGTTCGTCCTTTCTAATATACAGGCAGAAAAAATCAGGCTTTGTGCGCCGCCGTCGTAATGCCGTCGTTCGGCAGCGGCTGTTTTTCCTTTGCGAAAACGGCATCGGAAACGGCAAAAAGCCCCTGGAACAGAATGTTGTCGAGAATCGCCCTGTCGCGGCCGGTGCTCAACAAATTATATGCCGAAATTGCAGAATTTATCGAGATATTAATAATAAACTCTGCATCATCGCGGGTGCAGCCGCAGATATTGAACGGGTTGAAAAGCGAATGCTTTTTGTCGCTTTCGCGATCGTCCCATGCATCGCAAAGGTAGATGAACCTTCCGATAAAAAACCGGTTTCCTTCAGCGCGGGGATTTCCTTTTCGGGAACGGGTGCCGACGCAAGCACATCGCGCAGCATTTCCCCGAAAAATATTGGCGGGAAGATCCGGCGAACGCAGCGTTTGCGAACGCAGTTCCGCCGCTGAATCGTTCTTTGCGGCTTTGCGGCGGGGGAAAAGCCCGACTGCCGCGATAGGGTGCTTCAACGGAGGCAAGCTCCCGCATACGCTTTTTACCGCTGCATAAACTTCCGGCCGGCGCAAACGTGCTTTTTTTTGAATGCGCAGAGCAGGGGGAGTTTTGCGGCAATTCGCAGCGGCTTTCCGTCCGCAATATCGTCCGAAAGCTTGAATTCGGAAAGAATAACGCAGACATCGGCTGCAAAATCGAGGGCGGCGGAAGGCGAACCGAGCATTGCCCGCTTTTTTGCCGAAGGGCTTGAACGGGCAGCGCAGCAAATCTTCAGGCGAATCTTCGCCGCTGACGGAGGCAGCGAGCAACGCAAGGAAGGTGCAGTCAAAGCTCAGCAGCGCACGGGCTGCCGTTCCGTACCGCGCCCCGAGACGGCGGCATAATCCGCAGTACCATGCATCATAGCGCGCTTTTTCGCGGACCCGAAGCTCCGGAATGTTTGGCTTTATGTATCCGAACAAAGTTTTTTTTCCGCCGAAAGTTGATTTTGCGGGCAAATCGCAGGTGCGGCGGATTCCGCGAACGATCTTGCCCATATCGTATTTTTATACCAATTCGGACTTTTTTTCAACCGTCCCGAGACAGGACAATTAAAGAAAAAACGCGGAAAATTGTGAAATTAACGCGGCAATCGGTGCCACAGCCCGTTTTTAAAACACACTCAACACGCGCATATACATGAATATATAGCCGGCATATGCAATCGCAGAAACTGTAAAAATTGCAGCGGTTCTTTCTTCCGACTTGCAGTTCATTGCAATTGCAGCGATAATTGCGGGAACAACGCTCGAGATAGCGCATTGCGGAAAGCAGCCATGTGCAGCCCATTGCAAGCGCGAAATAGGCGAGAAAATGCAGTGTGTATGCGGCGGGGGGAGCTTGCGGGCGCGGCGAAGAATCAGCAGCGGAGTCAGCACAATCAGTGCGACCGTCGGCAGGAAGAGCACAAACACGGATGTGATGTTCGTTCCGTTAAACGCTCCCGAACCCAATGCAGCCTTCAAATCACCGATTGCCCTTTGATACATGTAGCGTGCCGTATCAAAGAAAAAGCCGAGACCCTGGCTCCAGTTGGATTTTTGGTTACACGGAGAACATAAACCAGTCGCCCGCAACGACCTTGTTTATGTAAAGATAGGCAAGCGTGCCGAAAGTCGATATAACAAGCGAAAGCACAATTTCCGCAATCGCCGAACCGATTTTTTTTCCGCTGCGGGCTCTGCGGACACAGTACCCGATGCCCTCAATCGCGAGAGGAACGGCAAGCAGCACGCCCGGCGAACGGGTGAATCCGGCACATGCCGCGGCTATGCCCGCCGCAAGGTATTTCTTTTTTGCAGCGCATAGAAGCAAAGCACGGTGAAAATGAACAGCGGCTCCGTCATTCCCGAATTCAGAAAAAAATCGAGCCGGGCAGCATCAACCATATGAAGGGCGCAAGGCGTGCCTTTTTTTTCACCGAGCAGAGGCCGAAGCGAGAGATACAGAACGCCTGCCGCCGAGCAGGAGGCGAGCGTGTTGATTATTTGATGCGCACCAAAAAAGCACGGCGCGTTTTTGAGGATTCATGCGCCCGATTTTTATTGAAAAAAAGTTAAGCTTTTTCGGGTTTTTTTTCTTCAAAAGTCGATTGAAACGGTTCGCCTGCCGGGTGTTGAAGCTATATATCGCTCCGGGGCAGCTCATTCGTTATATCGGCTGCCGCGTAATCAAACGCATTTTCGGCGGAATTTTGAGGATTATTTGTTTCGCCGCTTCGGTTTTCCATAAAAAGGTTCTCCTCCCGCAAAGATTTTAATCAGGACTTTTTTAAGTGATATCACACTATGCGCACTTATTCAATGCGAAAAACAAACAAAAATGCGAAAAGGGAAACGGGGAAAGAGCAAAATAAGCATAAAACCGGACAGGCTTTCTGCCCGGGTCGGGTTTCATGCTGCCGTAAACTTGAACCGAATCGATGAACTTCCGTTCACGGCGATGACTGCCGATTGTTACATAATGTTGTCGTATTCGTTTACAATGGTGCCGTCGAACATGCCTCTTTACAAAGGGCCTTATAGTCGTCCTTTGTGAAGGTGTCCGTCCACTGAGTGGATTCCATGGGGGATCTGAACGTAGTTAAGTTCGGGATCGTCGCCGGATACGAGGCCGAGGGTTGCGATCTTGCCGCCGTAGTTAGCCCAATTGCCGTTTTCGATAATGTCTTTGAGGGTTGCCTTGACGGTTGCGCCGAGACCCTTCATTGCAGAGGTAACGGTCATGCCTTCGGTGCCGAGCTTGTTGATGGTTGCTGCCTGGTCGGTGTCAACGCCGATAACCTTGCCGTTTGCCTTCTTTGCAGCTTCGGTTGCGGAGGTGTAGATGCCGCCGCCGCATGCGAACACAACCTGAACGCCCTTTCCTGATACCAGGTGTCCATATAAGCGGTGATTTCGGGAGTGCCTGCGAACTTGTTGCCGTAAACATATTCAACGGTGATTTCATCGTTCATTTCTTTGCCTGCGTCGTTGCAGCCCTGAACGAAACCGTAGCCGTAGCGGATAACAGCGGAACTGCCATGCCGCCGAGGAAGCCGAGGTGGGTATAGCCGAGCTTAACCGCTGCATAACCTGCCATATAGCCGCAGAGTTCTTCTTTATAAACTGCGCAGTATACGTTTTCGCTGATGTGTTCCTTGTTGTTTTCGTCGATGAGACCGGCTCTTTGCGCCGGTTTTCGTCATCTTATAAAGCAGTCGAAAGGTCGTATTCGGAAACATCGAGAGCGATGAACTTAACATCCTTGTACTCTTCCTTGTCCTGAACCTGATAAAGCGTTCCCGCAAAACAAAGCCGGGCATAACGATGATGTTGTAGCCGCCGTCGATGGCTTCTTCAACTTTTGCAACGCGCTCTTCGGTGGAGTCGCCTGCGGGTTTGAAGTACTGGAAGTCAATTTTGTTTGCATCACAGTATTCCTTGCAGGCTTCATAGGTGGTCTGGACTGGTTGATGTCGCCTGGTCGGGTCATTGCGACTTTGTCGCCCTGCGTTCCGCTCCGGTCACATGCGGCAAGCATGGGAACGAGCATCGTGCTGCAAGAATGATTGCAAGCAGTTTCTTCATGGTTTACCCTCCATGTGGAAAATTTGATTATATACGCGATGCTCGGCGGAAATTCCGCAGATAAACCGCGTATATATCATTATAACAGAACTTTCCTGCAAAAGGGAAGAGGAAAATGAATCGGAAGTGTTTTTTGGAAAAACTTTGACGGTTTTTTCAGAAGCACCGTTTGGTGCTGTGCCGGATCGGTCGTGCTGAAAGCCTCGGAGGGAATTTTACCGACTTTCCATATCCATGGAACAAAATCTCGAATAATTGTTCCATATGTATGGACTTTTCTTTTTTATGTGTTAAAATGCATATACACGCATGATCGAGACATCGTGCGCAGAAAAAAAGAAAGAGGAACAAAAATGAAAAGTATCAAAAGACTCGCGGCTGCGGTTCTGGCTTTTGTGATGCTGTTCACCGCCGCAGTTGGAATGACGACCGCCGCAGCGGAAGACGCAGCAATCCCGGGCGCGGCGGCGAAAACGGCTCCGACGCTTGACGAGGCCCTCAACATTGCGGGCGGCACACTGCATTTTGAACCCTATATGCCCGGTGAAGTTGTATGGCCCGAGTGGACGGTTCAAACCGGCAGCGAACCGGGACATGAGGCTTATGCAATGAGCAGCACGGAGGACAGCACATATCTTTGCCTGAAGAATGTTGAACTCGGCGGCAACGAAACGCTGCAGCTGGACTACAAATGGTTCTTTATGTACAACGGCACCAGCAATCTGCAGGTTGAATTCGGCCCGGCGGGCGATCCGTACAACATGTTTGCGCTCACCGTTGAAAGCCTGTCAATCAATACGACGGAACATGGCATGCGGGCAATGTTGACCTTGCGGAAGCTCTTGAACTTATGGGCTGGGAACCCGGCAGCTATGATATCAACATCAACTTCTCAAAGAACGGCGACGACACGAGCTATGCCTGCATCGACAACATCCGCCTCGGCGAGCGTGTTTCGGTAACCGGCGTTTCCGTGGAGGACGCTGAACTTTACGTGGGAACAAGCCGCAAACTGACCTGCGTCGTTTCCCCCGTTGAAGCAACCAACAAGAAAGTCGTTTTTGAAAGCGATGACTGGAGCGTTGCGGAAATTAATTACGAAAACCGGTGTTGTTACCGGTATCGCGCCGGGCACAACGACCGTCACCGTCACAACGGAGGACGGCGGATTTACCGACAGCTGCACCGTGACCGTCAGCGAACTCGGCGAGATCACTTTTACGGCAACAGCATCAGCAGCTCATCCGGCACATATGCGGGCAATTGGATAAGCTTTACCAATCGCAGCCTTGAAACGGAGGCTGCAAACCTCGGCCCTGCACTTCCCACGGGTTATGCGGCGGAATATGTCGGCGGGGTTATTTACGGTTACGCGCTGACGGAAGGCGGGATGCAGCTTTATACCTGCACTCTTGACAATCTGTCTCCATTCCGCACGGCGTGCCCAACAATCGCAAGTATGTCATGGATATGGCGTATAACTATGCGGACGGCACGATGTATGCGCTGAACGTGCATTCCCACCTTGTGGGCGTTCAAACGGTGAAACGTTTCCTGTGCAAAGTCGATATCGTTTCCGGCAAGCTTTACGATGAAAAGCTGATTGACTGCGGCGACGGCGTTGAAGCGGTTGCCCTTGCAATTTCCCGCCGACGGTGCGGCATATGTAATGGATAATTTCGGACAGCTCCGCACGCTGAATCTTGAAACGGGCACAACAAACGCTATCGGCTGGTCGGGACTGAATACGAGTTCACATGTTCAGTCAATGGCATTTGACCACGATACGAACACGCTGTACTGGGCAAATGTTATGGACGATCAATCCGCATTCTATCTTATTGACACCGTGACAGGTGCAGGCACATGCCTCGGCATGATCGGCGGCAACCCCACCGAAATTTCCGGTCTGTTCACCGTCAGCGAGAGCGTTTCCGCAGAACCTCCACACCCCGCGCGGTGACTGTTGCCTTTGTTGACGAAGTCACGGGCGAAACTCTCGGCACGGCAGAAAAACTGCAGTGCGAACAAATGACGGCCGAGGATTACCCCGAAGCTCCCGCGCATGAGGGCTTTGAATTCCGCCGTTGGAGCGTTGAAGCGGGTGATGAGGTCTATGAAGACACCGTTGTGAAAGCAAAATACACCCGCCTCCGCCATGAGGGCGATGCAGCTGTTATTCTGCGTGCAGCGGATGTGTGGGGCAACGGCGGGGGCTATCAGATGCTTCTTGACGCGGATCACAACACATATTATTACGATGGCTTTGCCGATCCCGATGATCTCGGCGAGACTCAGGTGATCCCTCCGTTCGGCGGCTTCACGGAATTCGGCGATGCCGATCCCGCAGACTACGAACTGTTCGAATACACCCTTCCGTTCGATGCGGACGGACGCTGCTCAACAGAAAACATCATTTGCGATGATATGATGAAAATCTATATCCCCGCAGGCGTTTACGATTGGTGCATCACGAACCCCACCCCGGCGACCGCATTTGGATCGCAAAGCAACGACGGCAGCTGCCGCGGCAGGGAGGACGATTTTGAGTTTGAAGCCGGCAAAACCTATGTATTCGATGTTAAATTCGAAAACAACGGCGACAGGGTCGATCTCACGGTTTACGATGATGAACAGTACGTTGTAAGGTTTATTGACGGTGCAACCGGGGAAACCATCGGCACGCAGCTCGTTGCCGGCGGTTCCGCCGCGGAACTTCCCGAACTTCCCGTTCACGAGGGCTGGTTCTCCTTCGGTTGGAATGCTGATGTTTCATGCGTTACCGAAGATATGACCGTTACGGCACTGTTCGCATTGCCGGGCGACCTGATATGTCGGGCACCGTGGATATTTCGGATGCGATTCTCATCCTGCGTCATGCAATGGGCGCGGGCGAGCTTACCGAAATGCAGCTTGTTCTCGCCGACATTGACAACAGCGGCGATGTTTCCGCAACTGATGCACTGACGGTTCTGCGCAGAGCAATGGGCATTTGAATGGGCATTTGAATGAATGAACCGGGGCATATCGCCCCCAAACAAAACAATAACAGGCATTGACACCGGCGGGCGGAGCGTTCATTCTCCGTCGGTGTTTTTATAAAACTTTGTCCGCCGCTTCCGAAAAACATGCCGAAAACGCAACGAACACATGCCGAACGCCGCTTTCTTCAAAATCCGGCCGAAAAAATCCCGTTCGACAGTTGAAAGAAACCGCGCAGGGTATTATAATATGGTATGAGTATGCGGAGCGGTACGGAGTTTTTGCGAACTTCGGAGGATTTTGCCTCTGCACCGCATCCGACACGAAAGGAGAAAACGGAAAATGAGGAGAAGTATGCTGTTTTTTGCCCGGCAACACGCCGAACATGATCATAAACGGCGATGCGCTCGGTGCCGACAGTATCATTCTGGATCTGGAAGATGCAGTCTCGCCGGATGAAAAAGGATTCCGCAAGGCTGCTCGTTCGCAGCGCAATGAAAAATATGGGCTTTGCGGGCTGTGAAATCACCGTCCGCATAAATTCAATAGATACCGATTACTGGAAGCTACGATCTTGAGGCCGTGATTCCTCTTAAGAACTTATTATGCCCCCAAGGCAAGCTGCGCGGAGGATATGCGCATTATTGATGAATACATTGCGGGAATCGAACGCCGCTGCGGCATGGAAGTCGGAACGGTAAAACTTATTCCGCTTATCGAAACGGCTCTCGGTGTTTGAAAACGCATTCAATATTGCTTCGGCCTGTCCACGCGTTGCGGCATTATTCCTCGGCGGCGAGGATCTGACGTGCGGATCTGCGCTGCAAGCGCACAAAGCAGGGCAACGAGATAAACTATGCCCCGCACGCGGCTCGTCTGCGCCGCCCGTGCGGCCGGGTCGATGTTTATGACACTCCGTTCACCGACGTTAACGACGATGAGGGCATAGTGCGCGATGCGGAATATGCAAAAAGCCTCGGCTTCAGCGGCAAATCCGCGATTGCACCGCGCCATGTGCGCGTAATAAACGAAGTGTTCAGCCCGTCCGCAAAAGGATATTGAATACGCAAGGCTTGTGTTCGAGGCGATCCGCATCGGCAAGGAACAGGGCAAGGGCGCGGTTTCGCTGCGCGGCAAAAATGATAGACAAGCCCATTGTTGAGCGTGCGAGGCAAACGCTTGAAATCGCAAAACAACTCGGGCTGGACGGAGGTGCCGAATAATGAAAACAAAGCTTACCGAATCTGTCAAACAGGCAATTGTCAACAGCGGACTCCGCAGCGGAATGACAATTTCGTTCCATCACCACCTGCGCAACGGCGACTATGTTTTGAACATGGTGCTTGAAGCGATTGCGGAACTCGCGGAATCGGCGATCTGACGGTGAACGCAAGCTCACTCTTTGATGCGCACCGTCCGCTTAAGGAACATATCAAAAACGGCGTTGTAACAACGCTCCAAACGGACTACATGTCCCGGGAACTCCGGAAGATTTATTTCTGCCGGCGGAATGAAAACCCCGTTCAATTCCGCACGCACGGCGGCAGACCCTGCGATATTGAAAACGGAAAAACTCCGATAGATGTTGCTTTTATCGCCGCGCCTGCTTCGGATGCAATGGGCAATTGCACGGGCAAAATCGGCAAATCCGCCTGCGGCTCGCTGGGCTATGCAATTCCGGATGCAAAATGCAAAGCATGTTGTTGTTATCACCGACGAACTGCATCCCTATCCGCTCATCGAATGGTCGATTCCCCAAAACGGATGTTGCTCAGGTCGTTGCGGTGGAGTCCATCGGTGACCCGAACGGAATCGTTTCCGGAACAACAAAAAGCACCCGCGATCCCGTCGGTTTGCTGATGGCAATGACGGCTGTGGACGTTATAAAAAGCTTCCCCTCTGCTGAAGGAACGCTTCTCGTTCCAGACGGGCGCGGGCGGAGCATCCCTTGCGGCGGCAAAATATCTTAAGGATGTTATGCTTGCCGAAAAATACGCGGCAGCTTCGGCCTCGGCGGCATCACGGGCTATATGGTGGATATGCTCAACGAAGGCTGCTTCGAATCCCTGCTGGATGTTCAGTGCTTCGATTTGAAGGCGGGTTGAATCCATAAGGAGCAACCCGCGCCATCGTGAGATTTCCGCAACGCACTATGCTTCTCCCGGTGCAAGCAGCGCGGTGACGGACAGCCTGGATGTTGTTATTCTCGGCGCAACGCAGATAGACACGGATTTTAATATCAACGTGCATACGGATTCCGACGGCAGGATAATGGGCGGCTCGGGCGGACACAGCGATACGGCGGCGGGTGCAAAACTTGCAATGATAATCGCGCCGCTTTCCCGTGCAAGGCTTCCCATCGTGACGGACAGGGTGAACTGCATATCCACTCCGGGCAGCACGATAGACGTGCTTGTCACCAAAAGGGCGTTGCCGTGAACCCGAAAAACACGGAACTGCATGACAGACTGCGTGAGGCAGGCATAAAACTTGTTGACATAAACGAGCTCAAAGCCCTGGCGGAACGCACGAGCGGCGTGCCGAAAAAGCCCGCTCTCGGCGACAGAATCGTTGCAAACGTCATCTATCGCGACGGAAACGGTTATCGACACGATAAAGCAGGTCGCGGACTGAGCGAAACTGCGGCTCGGAAACGAAAAGATAAACGGCGGGCGAGCGTTGCGGCAAAACAGCCGCGTTCGCCCCCACAAACAGAATACATAAATGCCGGTTAGAATCGTTCGAAGTACAAAGTGCGGAGATTCGAAGTCCGTGCGTTCCAAAAAATACAGCATAAGGAGATAAACCATGCGGGAAATTAACGCGCAGCTCATAACCGATAAGGTTGCGGAGCTTTGCATTGACGCCAATTGCAGCCTTCCCCTGCGATATCAGAAAGCGCATCGAGGATGCAAGGCAAACGAACTGGGCAACGGCTCAGGGCATACTCGATAAAATTATCGAAAACTATAATATTGCGGATGAAAACCGCGCACCCATCTGCCAGGATACGGGCGTTGCCTGTGTGTTTTTGAAGATCGGGCAGGATGTCCATATCAACGGCGACCTTACGGAGGCGGTCAACGAGGGTGTTCGCCGCGGCTATCGCGACGGATATCTGCGTAAATCTGTCGTCAAAGACCCGCTGCGCAGAGTCAACACGGGCGACAACACTCCCGCAATGCTCTATATCGAGCTTGTTCCGGGCGATAAAATCGAGCTCACCGTTGCACCGAAAGGCTTCGGCAGCGAGAACATGAGCCGTATTGCAATGCTCAAGCCCTCCGACGGCATTGAAGGCGTGAAGAATTTTATTCTTAAAACGGCGGAGGAGGCGGGCCCCAATCCGTGTCCTCCGATCGTTATCGGCGTCGGTATCGGCGGAACGTTCGACAAAGCAGCATTGCTTGCAAAAAAAGCACTGATGCGCAGCACCGACGAGCGCAATGCGGATGAGTTTTATGCGGAGCTGGAAAATGAAATGCTCCGAAACGTCAATGCGCTCGGCATCGGGCCGCAGGGCTTCGGCGGAAAAACCACTGCTCTTGCGGTCAATATCGAGGCTATGCCCACGCATATTGCAGGCTTGCCCGTTGCGGTGAACATCAATTGCCATGTTACAAGGCATAAGAGTGCGATAATCTGAGTTCGGGAGGAACAAACGAATGGAAAGACATATCACCCTGCCGTTAACGCGTGAGGAAGCGCGTACCATTAAAAAGCGGCGAACAGCTCCTGCTGTCCGGCGTTATATACACGCGCAGGGATGCGGCGCATAAACGGCTTTGCGAACTTGTTGAAAAGGGCGAACCGCTGCCCTTTGATGTTAAAAACGCAACGATTTATTACGTCGGCCCCACTCCCGCAAAGCCCGGCAGGTCATAGGTTCGGCAGGCCCGACAACAAGCTACCGCATGGATGCGTATTCGCCGACGCTTTATCCGCGAGGGCGAAACGGGCATGATCGGCAAAGGCAAGCGCAATGCGGAGGTTATCGATGCAATGAAAAATACGGTGCGGTCTATTTTGCCGCAATCGGAGGCGCAGGCGCGCTGCTTTCAAGCTGCATCAAAAAGGCGGAGATAATTGCATACGAGGATCTCGGCGCGGAGGCTCTCAGAAGACTTGAGGTTGAAAACTTCCCCCGTGGTTGCGGTTATAGACAGCGAGGGAAACAACCTTACGAAAAAAGGCCGCAGAGAGTATCTTGAGACCGTTGACGCAAACGGAAATGCATAATTCGTTATGCTGTGCCGTATCGGCACCAGAACGATAAAAAAACTTTTAAACAGCCGGCATCATCCGTCCCGGAAATTGCAGGGCGGCGGGTGGTCCGGGCTTTTCCGCGCATGTCATTCGCGCGGACGATCGTCGTCTTGTTCAATCCCCATTCGTCGCTTTGCTGCGACAAGGTCATCGATAATAACACGGATATGTGACAATTCCTCCGTGCTCAGCCCGTCAACGATTATGGATGTTCGATTGTCCAGCCCGAGCAGAAAATCCGTTGATACGGAGAAGAAATCCGCAATTTTCATAAGCATTTCGATCGAGGGGCTGAATATTTCCGTTTTCCCAGTTTGAAATGCTCTGTTTGGATACATTAAGTTTTTCTCCGAGTTCAACCTGGCTGATGCCGCGAACGCTGCGCAGCAGCCTTATGTTATCACCCAACATGGCATGCAGTCTCCCTTCTTTGCTTTTTTTGTTGTGCAATTGTATTTTTATACGGATTCATGAGCCGTATACGGCAGGGCTGCACACCGACTTCGGATTTTACCGTAAGAAGGTTCGCTGTCTCCCTGAATACAACCGCAGCTGTCGGTACAATTTTAAGGTCAATCTTTCCGATACATAAATACCATGATATTGCATTGATGGACAACGGACAACTTCGCTCAAAGTGATGAAAAAAGTACAAATAAGGGCAGTGTTTGATAATTTCGCCGAACGGAGAAAATTTTGTCCGGCGGCGTTTCGTTGTCAAATTTGCTTTCAAAAAAAAAAAAAAAAAAAACGAATAGATTTTATATTGAACCGCATTTGCTGCATTTGGGTTCACGCAGCCGGGGAATTGTGTTATAATATGCAGAATTGCTGCGGTTTTTAAAATACATATGCGCACCGCTTTGCAGCGGGAATGCACTGCATGCCGCCTGAAAGGAAATAAAACAATGAGCAATATGACAAAAAGTTATCATCGGCATCGTTCTGCCGTTTCTCGGAACAACGCTCGGTTCCGCAACAGTCTTCTTTCTGAAGAAAGAAATGAATTCAAAGCTTCAAAACCTTCTGCGCGGTTTTGCGGCGGGCGTTATGATCGCCGCTTCGGTATGGTCGCTGCTGATTCCGTCAATTGACATGGCGGAGGCTGCGGGCAAAACTGCGGCATGGCTGCCCGCCGTTGTCGGCTTTCTTATCGGCATCGGATTCATGCTGCTGTTGGACAGCCTGATTCCGCATCTGCGCATACGAATTCCGCCCGCCCGGAAGGCCGCCCCTCCGCAATGGGAAAAAAACCTTATGCTGATGCTTGCCGTAACGCTGCATAATATCCCCGAAGGAATGGCCGTCGGCATCGTCCTTGCGGGTATGCTTAACGGAAACAATGCAATAAGTGCCTCCGGCGCAATAGCTCGCTGTCGGTATTGCGATTCAAAATTTCCCGGAAGGCGCAATAATTTCAGCCCCCCTCGCCGCAAAGCGGAACCTCGAAAGGGCAAAGCCTTTGCCTGCGGAACCCTCTCCGGTGTTGCCGAGCCTGTCGGCGCAATACTGACCATCCTCGTAACCTCTCCGTAACACCCTGTGCTGCCCTATATCCTCGCTTTCGCCGCCGGTGCAATGATCTATGTTGTCATCGAAGAACTTATCCCCGAGTCCCGGTCCGATGAGCACAGCAATGCAATGTCGGCACCGTCGGTGCCGCCCCTCGGGTTCGCACTGATGATGCTGCTCGATGTCGCCTTTGGGGTGAGGGAAGATTTGGGAAAGCTGTTTCAACAGCATAAAAAATCAGCTTGACGGAAAAACTGAAGAAAAAATATGCCGCAATAAACGAAACAGCCGTCGCATGACGGCTGTTTTGGCATCCCCGGCGCGATTCGAACGCGCGACCTTCCGCTTAGAGTTTGGAAAATTCAATATCCCAGGGTGCATCACAATGTCATGTCATGCTAAAAGTACCGTAAAATCAAGGGAATTGAACAATCCGAGTATCCTGGAATTTCTCGTAAGGACACCCCCTGTATTACCTCAAAAACCTGCGCTCTTAGCACGGTTATTAGCATTAGCAGCCGGGGGAACGCTCTGCGTTCACATGAGCTGATGAGCTTCATGTTGGATTGAGGCAAGATCACAACTAAATATTTGAACCGATAAGGACACTCCGCATGATGTAGAGGTGTCCTTATTACTATTGAAGTAATGAGTGAAAATGGGCAAAGCTTATTATTGCCAAGCAATGAAGTGCGTTGGCACGGCAGCAACCTAAGACAATCTTTGGCTTAGAAAAAGCAGGAAAGAATGCACTGCCGACTAATGGTAATCCTTAATCCGACATAGCATAGTTAAAGACAATAAAAGATGATTTATTAGTGTTTGTAGTCGAAGACCAGCCAATGTTTTATCTTTTCAAATTCCAGCCTATTTTCTGGCGATAAATCATCTTTTTGCAAGTCGTATATAAAGTGCTGTCGTTAATCTATCACAATAGCCAACTTTCTTGACAATGGTTTGAACGGTAAACAGATGAAGACAAGGAAAACCCATAGCTTGTTCCACCAAGAAATCATAAGCTTTGTCGTATAACTCAAGGCTCTCATAAATACTGACCATTGCAAAGCTTATTTCTTGTTTTACCACATGTTCACTTTTTCCAATTTTAAGCCCAGCAGAAAGAGCACCAGTTAAGTTGTCTTCCCCAGAAGTCTTTTTTTCCCATCTCTCTAACATAAGCAGATTGGCAATGACCGCTACGTAGTACATCACAATAAAATTGATACTCTCGTTTGTTGATGGCTCGCTCTCTGGAAATGTTTTCTTTACCTTGTTGGTTTATTTCTGCTGCTTTACAATTAAGCTGATGTTCTTTAGCCTGAAGGGATTGCTCTTTTTTCCCTAATTCCTCAGCCTTACTTTCTATGTCAGCAAGCTGCTTTTGGTATTCCCTCTTTAGTTCATCTGCTAGGCTTAATGCTGTAACACTATTTCCAGCAGGGCAAGGCTCAATATCACTATCAAGCGGCAGATAGTATTGTTTGGCTATGTAGCCATCGAACACTTTGCCACCCTTAGAGATTTCAACCTTTTCCCATATTTGCTTGCTTTCAATGTCAGTTAGCTCAGAATATGTTGATGTACTTATAAAAAATTGTTCCATTGTCCACGACTCCGCTATATTTGCAGGCTAGATTTGTGCTGTTACCTATCCAAGCAATCCCAAATTCATTTTCTGCATCATCATGTTGCTCTTTCCCCTTCATTCCCACTTTTGAAAGGGAAATTCACCTGTATGTATGCCAATGCCGCAAGAGATTCGATGTTTGATTTTTTGATCTAATATAGGATTAAGAAATTTATCAATAGCAGTAGTAATATACCTAGCAGCTCGAACAGCCTTATCTTCGGATTTTCCCTCGCTGCTATCTATAAAGACTGCAAGAACTCCATCGCCCATAAAATCTCTTACAACTCCGCCCGAATAGCGAATGGCCTGAACAACTACCCGAATATAACTTCTGTAAATTTTCACCAGTTGGTCCCGGCTAAATTTATCAGGCAATTTTGTAGATTCTCGCATATCGACGAAAAGTATGGAAGCTTTACCATGAAATATTTTATTTGAGTCTGGTAAATCATCAGTCAAAAGGTAATTGATCTGACATAGTATACTCAAGCACTTCAGAGGAAATAATTCTGGCTATTGCTGCTGACAATAAATCCGATTCAGATTTGTTAATTTTATCTTCACTCATATAGATTTCTCCTGGTATCATTTGCCTGACTCAAGATAGTACGCTTCGCTATTGCCAGCCAAAACAAACCGAATGCTACCGCCCTTACTTGTAGGCCACTCGTTTTTACCTTTTTTGATACTTTCACTTTGTTCTCGGTTTCGCTTGCATAGTGAGAAGCTATATTAATGCAATCTCAAACGCTTTTTACATCGTAGGAGTCAGCGATACCAATTTTTGTAACAATAACACTATCAAACGTAACACCAACACCGATGCTTATTGGAGGGCCAAGATGTTCATCCTCGATAATTCGATTGATCACGGCTTCACGGATCTTCAGCATATCTCGACCACATAAGCCGGCATTTTTTTGAACCGCAAGTGATTTGACCATATTATCCTCTTCTCGTGCAGCACGGCCTCCCCAGAAAACCATTAAGCCATCACCCATGATATCGATTACTTTACCACGATAATGCTTTACTACTTCCAGAAGTGCGGTGAGGAATACATGCATGGTCAGAAAAGTCTTTTCTGCACCTACATTTTGGGCCGTTGAGTAGAGCGACGCATATCTACAAATAAAACCGCGTAGTTTTCTTTTTATCGTATGAACCAAACTCGAGTTTTTCTGCCTCAAACCCAGGAATAACATCAGAAATAGCATCAGCTCGATGTTCAAACATTTCCCTTTGCGATTATATTGTTTTTGGCTTGTTGGTAATGTTCATATGTACTTTTATAGATGGCAGGAATGTCAATGGTCATATTACTTCCTCCTTATAGTGCAGATATTGCAAGCAGTACGCAAATGACAGCCGGCGATATTAATGTTGCAGAAAAAGAACGTATTACCCACTTGTTCGTTTTTAGTTTTTGCCTATTAATGTCATTTAATTTATAAAGTTCAGCTGTCATATTATCGATTATATCTTCATCATCCATCAATTGGACATCCCTTTGTACGCATCAAATGAATACTCTTTCGTTGATTGGGGTAAAAACCACTTTGATTTATATCCTATATTTGAAGAATGTCCTCGAATAGTTAGAATACCAAATACAAATACAGCAATAAGGCTTATTAAAAGCAGAACACTAAAAATGATTATTAAAACTCCTAACCAACTACATGGCTTAATCTTGATTAAAACGCTAAATATTGGCTCGTAACAAGAAGCGACAACAGCAATAAGAGCAACTATCGCTGCCATAATTATCGAAACTTTGGTATCGGATAACTGAATGTAGGAAGAAATATCCGAAAATAGCGTTAGATAAAAATGCTTGTTTAATTTCAATCGTTCCTTTTTGGGTTGTTGGATTAGTTTTAGGTTCCATATAAAGACGCTCCTTAAATAATGATTGATTTAACCAATTTATAAGCCCAATGCCCACCTTCACGGTATTTGACGAGCTTTCCCTCAGCTGCTAAACCCGCAAGAATCCGATTCGCCGTCGCCGCTGAAAACGCCGCACAGCGCACGGATATCTGCGTTCATGATATACGGATGTGCTGCCAGGAACTTCTCGATCTGCTTCCACCGCATCGTGGCCTTATCCATCGCTCCATCGCTCACCTCATCTCTCGCATTGATAGCGTCAATGAGCGATGCTTTGATGGCTGAAAGCATAAACTCAACAAACACTGTGGATTCTCCGGCATCATTGGAAGCATTGATGGCGGCGTAATACTCCCTGACGGTCATGGATGATGGATTCCACCGGCAGCCAGGCAAAGGCCGGATTCCATTTGGAGAGCAGCAGCGTATGCCACAAGCGGCCCACACGTCCGTTTCCATCCGCGAAGGGGATGGATCAGTTCAAACTCATAATGGAACACACAGCTACGGGATTAGCATATGCACATCGCTGGTTTTTCACCCAGTCCAGTAGCTCCATGACCAAATCCGGGACATACTGCGGCAACGTTCCCAAAATGCAGGACACGCCCTTCGCTGATCTACAACACCCACAGGCCGGGTACGAAACATTCCGGACTCATCCACCAAGCCCCGTGTCATAATGCCGTGAGCGGTCAGCAAATCGTCCACCGAGTAGGGGTCCAAGTTCGTCCAGCCGCTCATAAATCGCATAGGCATTCTTGACCTCTGCAATGTCCTTAGGGGGAGCCAGAACCTGCTTGCCGTTCAGAACTGCAGTTACCTGTTCCAGGCTGAGCGTATTTTGTTCAATGGCAGCCAAGGGAACCATGGATGGTGCGGATGCGATTGGCACGGCGCAGGGTAGGACTTGGGTTGCTGGGAAAGAATTCATTGATGTGACGCCTGCCTACCAGCTCGGCAATTTCCGCAACAGAATCAATGATCGTATTCGTGATTTCAAAGGGTGGTTTTTGTTTTTCATAACATCCTCGCATATCCTTAAACTATCAATATTGTTCCAATAAATGGCCTAAAAATCAATACATCGCTCATTTCATCAATCAAAAGATGAGGCAAAATTTGACCGATTGTTCTGGAAACCATCGCCGTCGCCAACCAGAAAGGCGGCGTTGGCAAGACGACCACCTGCGCAAATCTGGGTATTGGGCTGGCGCAGGCGGGGAAGAAAGTCTGCTGATCGACGGAGACCCGGCAAGGGCAGCCTGACCATCAGCCTGGGCCATCCCCAGCCGGACAAGCTGCCCTTTACCCTGTCCGACGCGATGGGCCGTATCCTGATGGACGAGCCGATGCGCCCCGGCGAAGGCATCCTGCACCACCCGGAAGGCGTTGACCTGATGCCTGCCGACATCCAGCTCTCCGGCATGGAGGTCTCCCTGGTGAACGCCATGAGCCGTGAGACCATCCTGCGGCAATACCTGGACACGCTCAAGGGACAGTATTCCCATATCCTGATTGACTGTCAGCCCTCCCTGGGGATGCTTACGGTCAATGCGCTGGCGGCCGCCAACAGGATCATAGTCCCCGTTCAGGCGGAGTACCTGCCCGCCAAGGGCCTGGAACAGCTGCTCCAGACCGTCAACAAGGTGAAGCGGCAGATCAACCCCAAGCTCCAGATCGACGGTATATTGCTGACGATGGTGGACAACCGTACCAACTTCGCCAAGGAGATCGCTGCCCTGCTGCGGGAGAACCTATGGCAGCAAAATCAAGGTGTTCGGCACCGAGATACCCCACTCTGTCCGGGCCAAGGAAATCAGCGCCGAGGGCAAAAGCATTTTTTCCCATGACCCCAATGGCAAGGTGGCCGAGGGGTATAAGAATCTGACCCAGGAGGTGATAAAACTTGAAAAGCAGCGCGAAAAAAGTAGAGCTGGCTCCATACGATGACTTGTTTTCCACCGAGGAAATGATGGAGACAGTACCGGCAGTTCCGGCGTTTTGGTTCCTGCTCGTCCGTCCCGATGCAGGTGGAGGCTATGAGCTGGTTGCAGGCCACCGGAGGCACCACGCCAGTGAGCTGGCCGGGAAAGAAACTTTGCCTTGTATTGTCCGTAATCTGGACGATGACGCTGCCACAATTATCATGGTTGACAGCAACCTTCAGCGTGAAAGCCTGCTTCCCAGTGAGCGGGCTTTGCTTATAAGATGAAACTGGAGGCTGTTAAACATCAGGGAGAACGGTCTGATTTAACTTCTCCCAAGTTGGGCAGAAGTCCAGTTGGGCTGTAAATCAAGTAGCAGCTGACGCTGGCGAAAGCAAATCACAAATACAACGCTATATCCGCCTGACCGAGCTAATTCCCCTCTGTTGGATATGGTAGACGAAAAGAAAATCGCCCTTAGTCCGGCCTACGAGCTGTCCTTCCTCAAACCGGAGGAACAAGCACAGCTTGTTGAGACAATGGACTATGAACAGGCCACCCTTCTCTTTCTCAGGCCCAGCGCATGAAAAAGTTCAGCCAGGAAGGGCGTTTGACCGAAGATGTAATGCTTGCCATTATGTCTGAGGAAAAGAAAAAGTGAGCTGGACCGCGTAACGCTCACCTCTGACACCCTGCGGAAATACTTTCCCAAGAGCTACACCCCCAAGAAGATGGAGGAAACCATCATCAAGCTGCTGGAAGCATGGCAGCGCAAACGTCAGCAACAGCAGGAACGCTGAGAAAGGAGCCGGTATGAGCGATATTCCCATTCGGGAGCTGAAAGGCCATGACATTCTGGCCGTGGAACGATTCAGGGACAGCACCTGCCGGATGATTGAGTTTGTTGTCCGCAAGCAGGGCAACCCCTTACGGCAGCCCCGGTGATGAAATGCGTCTGTTTCTGAGCGAGGCAGGCTATCGGAGGGCGTTGGAGCCAGAACGCAGAGAAATCCGCATCAAGCGGACCGCCCACATCAGCGAGGGCCATATCCTTGTACGACAGGAAAAAGAACAAGAAACACTGATTTGCCACAGTTTTGAAGTGACTGCGGCTTTTTTTCATGCCCAAAATTGGAAAGGAGTGAAGCAAATGGCTGTTTTTCGCGTCCAACGCACACGCGATTACACCGTAATGTCAAATTATCACCTGAGAGATCAGAACCTGACCCTGAAAGCCAAGGGCCTGCTGTCCATGATGCTGTCTCTCCCGGATGAATGGAATTACACTACGCGGGGCTGGCCGCCATCTGCAAAGAGGGCGTGGATGCTATCGGTTCTGCCCCTGAAAGAGCTGGAAAACACCGGCTACATCGTCCGACATCAGCTGCGCGATGCCAATGGCAGGATCAGCGATACGGAGTACATCATTTACGAGCAGCCCCACAAAGCTGAAACCCCGGATACGGATTCACCAGATACGGAAAACCCGGATATGGACACGCCATATCTGGAAAAGCCCGCAGAATTAAATATAGAAGAATTAAATACCCAAAAATCAATTACAGATGGATCAAATACCGATTCGATTCCTTTCCGTGGGTATGCGGCGGAAGCCCGCCGGAACCGAAACGAAGGGAAGCGACGCCCATGAGCGAAATGGAAAGCTATCGGGAGTTGATTCTGGAAAACATCGAGTACGGCATTCTGCGGAAAGATGCAGGACCGTATGTGGAAGATCTGGACGAAATCGTTGAGATCATGGTAGAGACGGTCTGCGCCAAGCGAAAGTTCACACGGGTAGCTGGCAGCGACTTCTCCCATGAAGTCGTGAAGTCCCGGCTTCTGAAACTGAACTGCGATCACGTCCGCTTTGTGATGGACTGCATGAGGCAGAACACCACCAAAATCCGAAACATCAAGCAATACCTGCTGGCGGCGCTGTTCAATGCACCCACCACCATCGGGAACTATTACACGGCGCTGGTAAACCACGATATGTACGGCGGCTGATGGCCGCCTATTTTTATGCCCGGACATCCGGGAGAAAGGATATGCCATGAAGCGACCTTTGTTACATCACTGCCCCATGGGGCAGCAACGAATTTGAGAACACTGAAACCGCCGCCCGTTACTGCCGGGCCGTTTATGATGCCGGTTTTTCGCCGGTCTGTCCGCTTCTGTTCCTGCCTCTGTTTCTCAACGATGCCATCCCGCAGGAGCATAAGGACAGCATCGACATTGCCCGTGATTTTCTCCGGCGTGCTCATGTGCTGGTAGTCTGCGGCGATACCGTAGACGAGGCCATGAAAAATGATATTGCCATTGCGGAGCGGCTCCGGATCACCGCTACCACTCTGACGGCCTGCTCACCGTCAAGGGCCAGGGACGGGAGAAAGGAGGAAATCAGCATGGGTAAAACCATTGGCGAGCTGATGGAGGAAATGCGTATCAAGGCCGGAGCGCAAAATTACAAGGGGCCATGACTACCTGGATTTGGTCCGGTTCGATGAGAACACCCGCCACATGATTATCTTTGATGTGCTGACCCACGATTCGCCGGTTGGTTTCAAGGGAGACAGGATGAGGCTGTTTCTCGCTGACGCCGGTTATCAGAAAGCGTTGGAGAACCAGGAACGCGGGAATATCAAAATTCTGTCCCACGCCAGGGTCATTCGCGGAGATCTGTTCTATGACCGCAAAGACCAGGTACGGTAACGGAGGCTCCATAATGCTGAAATATCTGCTCCGGCGGTTGGTGGTGCCGCCTTAGTGAAAGTCGCCTCCCTGCAAATCTGACGGAAAGGAGTGATGAGAAATGCAGGAAGAAGTTGAAAACAGGACGCTCACTCTGGGCATCAATGCGACAAAGTTTTCCGGCCGGGTGTTAAAGGCTGCCCTGTGCAAGTACCTGGCTTACCGCAAGGAAAAGAAATTGCAGGCCAGCCGGGACAGTCCTGACGTAAAGTCCTTCGGCAAGGTCAGCATGGAGGAGTTGCAGCAGGAGCATGGCGATATGCGCCAGCTCGATGCAGGACAAGAGCCTACGGATTTTGACCGTATTGCCAGAGAACACGGCGTCCGCTATACCGTCTTTGAGACGGAAAGGGCCATTTTCAGATTTTTCTTCAAGGCTCCCAACGAGGGCAAATATGAATGCCGCCTTTTGAGAAGTACGCAGCCACGAAGCTCAAAAAGCGGAGCGGCGCGAATCTGTGCTGGGCAAGCTGGAGAAATTCAAGGCTCTGGTGAAAAACGCCGTGGTGGACCGAACCAAGCGAAAGGAGCTGGAACGATGAAACAGATCAACATCAAGAAGCTCCTGCTGCTGAACCTGCCCTATTTCCTGCTGGGCCTCTTTGCCACCAAGCTGGGACAGGCATGGCGGCTGGCCGCCGGTGTGGATGCTTCCACGAAGCTGCTGCATCTGCCGGAGGGCTTCGCCGCCGCATTTCAGTCCCTTCTTGCCCAGCTTTCACCCGCAGGATTTGCTCATCGGCCTGCTCTGCGGTGCAGCCCTGTGGCTGGCAGTCTATGTGAAAGGCAAGAACGCCAAGAAATACCGCAAGGACATTGAGTACGGTTCCGCCCGCTGGGGATGGCAGGGGACATCAAGCCCTTTGTCGATCCGGTGTTTGAAAACAACATCATACTCACACAGACGGAAAGCCTGATGATGAGCAACCGGCCAAAGAATCCCAAGTACGCCCGGAATAAGAATGTGCTGATCATCGGCGGTTCCGGTTCCGGCAAAACCCGCTTCTGGCTCAAGCCCAACCTGATGCAATGCACCTCTAAGTCGTATCCCACCAGCTTTGTGGTCACAGACCCCAACGGTTACACTATAAGAGGATAGAAAAAAGCGTTTCACAAACGAAGATTTCTTGAAGAGGGGTCAAAACCGTGGCTAAGAAAGAAGAAAATCAAAATCACAGCCCTGTATGAGCGTCTGTCAAGGGACGATGAACAGGCCGGGAATCGAACTCCATTCAGAATCAGAAGAAATACCTCGAAAGAATATGCCCGTCAGAAAGGGCTGAGAAACAT
>VOFC01003755.1_pt1 | contig 35577 bp, 62 predicted proteins | sample 5384161 | NCBI WGS metagenome assembly VOFC01 (sample SAMN12384722, study PRJNA508395) | human gut metagenome | isolation source: healthy gut B | host: Homo sapiens | reverse complement strand
GAAAAAGAAAATATAAAAAGCCAGCCAGGGTCAGCACAGGCGTCCACCATGGAAGAAGTCCAAGCAGCACGCCGAAGCTGACTGCAATTCCTTACCGCCTTTTCCCTTATGGAAAATGGAAAAGGCATGGCCAAACACAGGCGCAGCCAGCACTCCCGCAAATAGCAGGGAATCCTGCCCCGCTCTTTGCTGCACAAATATACGGGAAAAAAAAACCTTTCAGCAGTTCTGCAAGAAGCACCAGGATTCCCCATCCCACTCCCGCTGCCGCAAACGCATTGAAGGTTCCAGGGTTTCCGTCCTCAGAAATCTGGCGGATATCAACATGCTTTACCATTCTGGGAATCTCGTAGGCAAACAAAATACTGCCCAGACAAAATCCCATGACCATGTAGAACAAATAAATTTTTTTCCATTGTTTTTCACCTGATTAGAATCACTTGTGTCCGCTGCTTTTTTTCCTCTTCCTTGATTTCCCAGTGAAGAAGGAAGGTCAGCGCCGCACGCAGGGCTATGATTCCCGCCACAATGCCGATTTCCTTCCATTCCCGTACCACAACCGTACGCAGGATCTCGCTTCCCAGCTTAAACTCCAAACCCATGGCAAGCCCTCTTGCAAGGTACACGCCGGTATTGCTGTCGTGCTTCAGCCACTTGAGAAATCCGGTAATACCGCTCCAGATAATAATTGCCACGCCGATAAATTCAAAAGATCACAATGGCAAGGCCTGCAATATTCTCCAGGATCCATTCCATTGTTCCAGTTATCTCTGCCATCTTAAAAGTACCTCTTTTTTCTGCAAACTATGCCGAACATCCTGTCCTGCAAAAGCCTTTTTTTTCCCGCTCTAACGGGCAGCTTTCTCAAGCCAGGTCACCACTTCTGTATGGTCTGTAAAACAGAACATTTCCACAGGCTGGATCTCTTTTTACTACGTAATTTTTTCTTTGTAAGGAAAAGAAGATCTCTTGCCAGTGTTTCCGGATTGCAGGAAATATAGGCGATTTTTTTGGGTGCCAGGCGGGTTACGGAATTCAGGAATTTTCACTGCTTCCCGAACGGGGCGGATCCATAAATACCACATCCGCCTTCTCATCTGCCGCTGCCATCGCTTCCATAAATTCTCCGGCATCCCCTGGCGGAAGGAAATATTTACTACCTTATTCTCTCTGGCATTAATTCTTGCATCCCGTACAGCGTCCTTATTCAGCTCTACCCCGATCACCTCTTTGGCTTTATCTGATGCGATCATACCGATGGTTCCGATTCCGCAATAAGCATCGATCACCTTCTCTTTTCCCTGTAAGTCCTGCAAACTCTACCGCCTTTTTTGTAAAGGATCTCTGTCTGCACCGGTTCACCTGGTAAAAGGATTTGGCAGAAATACGGAAGGATTTGCCGCAGATGGTATCCCGTATAAAGCCTTTTCCATAGAGAATGATCTCTCGTTCTCCGAGAACCATGCTTGTGTTCTTGTCATTGATGTTCAGCACAACTGTACTGATTTCCGGGTGTACCTTTTGCGAAGCGCTTTCACAAAGTTGTTCTTAGAAGGAAAGATCGGGGACGCCACAACCAGCACTACCATCACTTCATTGCTGGTAAAGCCTCTTCGAACCAGCACATGACGCAGCAGTCCGTATCCGGTATCCTCATCATAGGTCTTAATCTTGAAAGACTTCAGCATTCCACGGATGGTGCGGATAATCTCCTGGCTTTTTTCATCCTCGATCAGACACTGGTCAATGGGAACCACTCTATGTGAATTCTGCTCATAAATTCCGGAAATAATATTTCCCTTCCTGTCCCGGTCAAATACAGCATGAACCTTATTCCGGTAAAAATAGGGATCCTTCATCCCAATTACCGGTTTCACAGTTCCAAACCTTTTCAGAAGGCTCTGCACCTGGTTGTGTTTTTCTTCAGCTGTGCGGGGTAAGGAATTCCCTGATACTGGCATCCGCCGCACTTTTTGGCATACGGACAGACTTTCTGTGCGTTTTTCTTTTCCTCCATACATGCTCCTTATATTTTATCTATTTTGTTTCTCAGTTTCATCATTTTCTGATCCAGATTCGCAACCTCTTCAGAATAATTCTTCAGTTCTTTTTCCGATTTTCTCCGCTCCGGACAGATTCTTCTTGTACATCAGCTGGTATTCCAGCACAGACCAAAAGTCCATGGCAAGAGTACGGATCTGGATTTCCACTCGTTTACTCTGAAAATTATCCCCGAAATAGATGGGAATGTCAACAATAAGATGCAGACTCATATAGCCATTTTTCTTCGGCTTCGCAATATAGTCTTTTCTCTTTTACCAGGGTTACATCCCTTTGTTTCTTCAGAATCTCCCGCAATCTCGTACACATCATCCAGAAACAGACAAACAATCCTTACGCCTACAAGATCGTTCAGCTTCTTCCCTGCAGTTTCCAGATCTGCAGGCAGTTCTTTCCGCATGAGCTTGGCATAAATGCTCTCCGGAGATTTTACCCGGCCGCTTACGCTTCTCATAATTTCTCTGCCATATTTCATGGAAAGCTGCTCATCTATGATCTTCGCCTTCGCCTCCACAATGCTGATAGCATACTGGCAAAGAAGATAATACTGGTCCTTTTCCATGGATTTTCTAATATTTTCAATCAGCTGCGCTTCCTCCACTGCAGCTGGTTTTTCTTCTGCCTTTTAGGTTCCCCTCATATTTTATCTGCTTCTCCTTCATAGCGTCATGGCTGCCTGCTTCACAGGCAGCAGCGAAAATGATACCATGTCAGATATCGGACAATCGTCTGACGCAGGTAAAATCTCTGTTAAACTGCCGCCTTTTTCTTTTCCGTAAATACAGATATTTTAAGTGCCAGAATGGCTGACAGCCATCCAACTATGGCGCCGCCCAGAACATCGGTGGGATAATGTACGCCCACATAAAGTCTTGACAACGCAATGAGCACGGCCAGTACCATAGCTCCCTTTCCTTTTATATCCGGATACATTTTATAATATACAACTGCGCAGGAAAAAGAAGCACAGGTGTGGCCGGAGGGAAAGGAGTAATCTCTCAGTTTCTTCACCAAGGGAACCAGCCCCTCCACTGCATCATAGGGGCGAATCGCTTGCCACCGCAGTTTTCAGCACCAGATTGGTGATTACCGATCCGATGATCAGTGCAAGAAGGGCGGTAAAACCGACTTTCTTGTTTTCTTCGGGATCAGAAGGACCACACCAAGCACAATCCAGAACCAGCCTCCATCCCCCAAAAATGTAATGCCCTTCCAGAACCAGTTCATCATATCCTGCCGGATATATTGCTGGATAAACAGCAGGATCTGCGCATCTATATTTTGAATCCATTCCAGAATTCCCATCTGCATCTGCCTCCTTTATGATCTCGCACCCAAAAGAATTCATCCCTTTTGTGCCCTTATGATAAAAGGCGGTTCCAACGAACCGCCCAAAAGATTTCATAGTTATGCTTCAGCGTGATACAAAAACCTGCTGAAGGTATTTCCGATTTTGTTCAAGATCCGGTACCAGAACCTGCATGCCGCTTATGGTCTGCGGGGTGTATGCACCATCTTCCGGAATCCGGTAGGTGGCGATATCACCAGTTCCAATACTCATCACATCCATAGCATATCCGATGATCTCTGTGAAAGACAGATCTGTAGTAACAAGAGGAAGTACATCCTTCACAAGACCTGCAATGGAAAAAGCACTTAAGTCCTTCACTTTCTCAAAGGCTGCCATCAGCACTTCCTGCTGTCTCTCAGTCCTTCGGTAATCGGAATTGCCAATGGAACGGTTGCGCGCATGGATCAGTGCCTGCTCTCCGTCCAGATGGTTCATGCCTTCCTGAAGGTCCCAGTCTGTACGAAGAGGCTGCGGATAAAGAACACTCTGGTCACGTCCGCAGATGTAATCTGCTTCTGCCTGGGTAAGCTCCAGATCAATTCCGCCAACCTTATCTACCAGAACCTGAATACTTCGAAGTCCACTTCCACATTTCCGTCAATCTCTACTCCAAAATTCTGAGTCAGTGTCTCATCCAGAAGATCCATGCCGCCGTATGCATAAGCTGCATTGATCCTTGTGCTGGAATATCCAGGAATTGCCACATAAAGATCTCTCATAAAAGAAGTAAGGCTTATGGTCTTCTGATCTTTATCCAGTGTTGCAAGAATCATGGAATCAGAACGCTGGCGGGACTGTCCTTCCCGTTTGTCCTGTCCGATCAGCAAAATACTCTTTTATATTGCTGGTGTCTGTCTTATCATCTGTTTTCTTCGGCCTTCGCTGTATATGCAGTTCCTGGAAGTGCTCCAACCGGGCATTCCAGAAGCATTACTGCACTCAGACAAATTAAACAGAATCTTGATATCCAGTCCGATTGACCACTGCTCAATGTACTTGGTATCCAGTTCTACAACCTCTTCAAAATCTGTAATCTCGCTTCGACCGCTTACCTGCCACATACCGGTAAGTCCCGGCTTGATGGCCAGACGTTTGCGATGGTGAAGCTCATACTTCTCCCACTCATCCATTGTCGGCGGTCTTGTTCCTACAAGACTCATATCGCCTTTTAAGATGTTCCAGAACTGCGGGGAACTCGTCCAGAGAAGTATAAAATGACCGATTTCCTTGATAATTCGCGGGTCATCGTCCATCTTAAACATAAGACCGTCTTTGATGTTGTTCTTCTCCATCAGTTCTTTCTTCCGCTCCTCTGCATCCATATACATGGAACGGAATTTGTAGATCTTAAATGGCTTGCCATTCTTTTTCCCATACGAACCTGTGAGAAGAATACAGGTCCCGGGGACTTCACCTTCATGATCGGTGCTATGAATATGTAAATGATTCCGGTAAAAATACATCCTACCAGACCGCCTGCAATATCCATAAGCCTCTTCACCAGCAGCTGCCAGGAAGATACAATGTTAATACTGCTGGACAGTACCATATATCCTGCAATCTCTTCTACAACCTGATTCTTGCCCAGTTCATTCAAAGCGGCAAGCTGTACATGGGTGACAACGCCCATGCGGTTGCAGTCCTTCATGATCTTCTTCGGAATATCCACATGCTCCAGCAGTGCGAAAAAGACTTCGTCTACCCAGTTTTTGTGAATATAAGCAGTCACATCATCAGCACCTGCAACCACAGGAACACTCTGGATCATACTGCCAGTCTTGTTCTTGTCAAGAAGCGCAACTCCTGCCAGATGATAAGTTCCGTAGGAATCGCCGCGCAATGCCTTCACTACATTCGCCGCTTCCGCATCTGTCGTAATAATTAAAATGGAACGTTTCTCACCTTCTGCAAATTTCCTGAACGAATCACTTTCTTCCATCCGATACGGGCTGCATACGCTATAAAAAAGTACAGCGTACACATAATCGTAAATGCCCCTCTGAATACATCACTCCCTGCTGGCTCATAAACAGATAAAGCACAGCCAGAAGCATGACGCAGATTTCGTGTTCGATCATACATTTCATTTCTATTAGAAAGCCTCTTCGCAGCACGCCGCTGAAGCTCTCCCCAAAAAATGAAACCAGAAGCTGAAAAAAATCACAAGAACAAATGCCATGTTCTCATACAATGGATTCAGATAAGGAATTCCCTTTGCAACACGAATTTCATACGCCAGAATAAATGCAAGCTGCAGGCACAGGATATCCAGTATAACAAAAATCAATATGCTTTAACCAGCTGTTATTTTCTTTTTTTATACATTTCTCTTGCCCCTCCCCGCATAAAAAAAATGTGGGTGTGTGTATTTTATTTCACTACAATTGTAGCACTGCCCCATTGGATGCATTTCCATTGGAGTCGACAACGTAGTAAGTCAGCTCATAAGTGCCTGGTGTATATACATCAACCGTACCAGTGATCTGGATCTTGCGGTAAAGCTCATTGGTCTGATCCACATCATCCTCAATGTCCTTTACGTAGCTCAGTCTGTCGATCTGGGTTCCTCTATTGATCTCTACATAATAGGTGGTCAGATAAAAGCGAGGATCCTGAGGACTCAGCGTGTCGATCTTAGCCTCTTCACGCTCCTGGGCTTTTTCTTCTTCTGTCATCTCAGCTTCAGGGGTAACGGCTGCATCTGCAGTGTCGCTTGTTCCTTCTGCATCATCCGTCTCATCTGAAGTACTGCCTGTAGCTGAACCTGTACCAAAGGTTCCTGCCGTATTTGAGGCAGCTGAAGTACGATCTGCATTTCCTTCCGTGAAGCCTTCTTCTGTTCCTGCTGTAAAATCCTGACAGCGGTGCATCAGGAGTCATATGGTAAGTTACCTTTGTTACATTGTTGCTCTTTGTCCTTGGCAACATAAATAACAGTAACTTCATCTCCCTGCTCATTGGGATACACATTCTCTACAGTCAGAGTGTCAGACACATCACCATCTTTATCATCGGTTGCTTTTACTCCATCCAGAAGCTCTTCTGCGGTCATTCCTTCGGTATAACTGCCTTTTTTGCTCTCATCAATGGTGATTTCCGGGCCTTTGCGGTCCTGTGACACATACATCCATCCAAGAAGTCCGGTTGCACCCACAGCTGCTGCCGTCATCAAAACTACTAACCATTTACGCATATCTGCTGCTCCTTATACAAATTTTATCAGCGACGCTTTCTTGATTTCTTTTCTTGGATCTGCTTTCCTTCTCAGAAAACGGAATGCTTCCAAGAACACTAAGTCCAAGATAACGCTCTACGTCTTCCTCCACCTTGATGGTATCATTGGTAAGGTAAATGATGATGACTGCTGCCATCGCAATGATCACGCCAAGAAGTCCGCCGATCACACCATTCTTTGCAAGGCTTGGGCTTGCTTTCTCATTTGGGATATTCGCAGTATCTACTACATTAACAGCCTCAATATCCATAACTGACTGAATATGCTCTGCTGCCATGTCACGGACAGCATTTGCAATCTCGCTGGCTGTATATGGATCTTCATCTGTCACACTGATAGACACAATACGGCTGTCGCTGGATGTCTCAACAGAAACCTTGTTAAGCATTTCCTTATAGGTCATATCAAGATTCAGCTGTGCAATTACCCCCTCAAGAACGGTACGGCTCTGGATCAGCTCCGCATAGTCCTTGGTCAACTGGGTACTTGTCTGCATATCAGCACTGGTAAGCGTATTATTGTCCTGTTTATTCAACACCATGATCTTCGTGGTAGATTCATACTTGGGAGTGATAAAAAGCATGGTTCCAATAATGGAAAGGACTCCCAGAAGAATACCGGAAAAGAATAATCACGCCCAGCTTGCTGATTACCAGGTGAAAGACTTCACCTAAATCGATTTCAATTTCGTCGTTGTTATTTGTAACCTGATTTTCCATTCTTTTCTCCGTTACCCTGTTATTTTCTTTGGCTTGTCTTTTACATAAAAATATGTATTAAAAATCTTTCGTTGTTCAAAATGCATTCCGGATTGCTGATAAAGATCATATCAGCATAATCCTCACCCATCATTTTCGCAACTTTCTCGTAGGCTTTGCCCAGATGCGGTGTACGCTTTCCCCATATCATGACCGTCAGATCCCACAAAATCAAGCATTTCTTCTTTCATTACTTTCTTGCAGAAACGTTTGACCATGAAACCGTCATCACCGATGATGCTGTCCGCGTTCATCTGGATATAGGCGCCCATATCTCTAAGTTCATCAATGAAGTCAATTCCGCTTTTCACTACGGAACGGTAGCGTTCCACATGGGCAACAATGGGATAATAGCCATTGCGGATCAGTGCCTGTATCCTTTCACGGATATAAGACTTCTCATCTGATGTGCGAAATTCTGCAAGCACATACCGTGAGCCAGCCATGGTAAGCCGCTCACCGCGCTTCAGGCAGTCTGCCATATCCATGCTGGAATGAAGCTCGCAGCCTAAGTACATCTCAATTCCCTCATCGCCAATTTCCCTGGCCGCCTTCCGAAGTCTCAGGAACTGCTTCTTCACCAGTTCCATAGAAGGCTCAAACATATCATACCGAAAATGAGGGGTAGCAATAATCCCCCGTACTCCATCATCATATTCCTTCTGAAGCATACGGACGGACATCTTCAGATTCTCCGCACCGTCATCCACTCCTGGAACAATGTGACAGTGAATATCATAAATACCTTTCATTTATTCTGGTCCATTTCTATACTGTTCTGTTTATATGACATTCAGCCGGACAGAGAAGGTTAATACTTGCCATATTCTCCGTACTTGCCATATTTGCCATACTTGCCGTATTTACCGTATTCCTTGGTGTCTACCTTGTTCAGGATCGCACCGATGATCGGGCAGTTGGTCTTCTCAAGCTGACCCTTGATATCCTGTACAAAATGGTAGCTGATGCTGCCGGACTCGATTACGATAACCGTTCCATCACAGGAGTCTGCTACAACTGCACAGTCAATTACACGGCCAAGAGGCGGGGTATCTACAATGATATAATCATATACGTCTCTCACAAGACGGATCATATCCTTAAAAAGACGGCTTCCAAGAAGCTCTGCCGGGTTAGGCGGAACAATACCGGAAAAAAAATATGAAACTTCGGAAGATTTGTTGCGCAGATTACATCGGAAAGCTTGGCCTGCTTGGAAAGATAGTGGGTCAGACCCATGACTTCCTCTTCTACATGTACACGTCCCATCAGTACGGATTTACGAAGATCCGCATCGATCAGAAGCACGGACTTACCGCTCTCTGCAAGGGAAGCTGCAAGGTGGAAAGTAACATTACTTTTTTTCCCTCATTAGGTGTACAGCTGGTAAGTGCAATGACCTTCTTATCGGCTCCGCAAAACTGGATATTGGTACGAAGTGCCTTGTAGGCCTCATCCATGGATGTATCAGCTTTCCAGTCGCTAATTTTTACTTTTACCATAATTTGTTTTCACCTTATCTCTATGTTCTCCTGTAGTACCTGTCATGTGATTTTTCCCGAATTATGACTAGCATTTTAACGCATGACAAGGTCTGCTTAAACATTATACACTATATCCCTGTACTTGGCTAGTACATTTTCGTTCTTAAAATACACAAAAATTCACAAAAGATTCACAGCTTTTACTCTTTTTGCTTACTCCTGGGGAGTTTCCTCTTCAACAGACTCTGTGCTCTTTCTGCCTCATCTGGCTGGACTTCTGTCTCATCAGGCTGTCCCTCTTCCAGCAGATAGACTTCTGTTTCATATACGCCTTTGGTCTCAGCTTCCGCATGGCTTCCTACATAAATATCGATACGATTTTTCTTGATTGCACCACCACAGTCCTCTGCAACATAAACCTGGCCGTTGATCACAACCTTGGAGCCATATGGGATCACAGTAGGATCCACTGCAATGGTACGGTTGGTCACTGCCGTTGCACCTGTGGAAGTGATTCCGTCTCTCCAGGGTCCGCAACAGATACTGCACGGACAGTAATGGGTAATGATGAAATTGCCAAGAGAACGAAGGGAACTGTCTGCAGGAAGCCATCACTGCTTCCCCTTCCATAACGCCCTCATCACCGCCAGTCTGGGTAACCCCTTCTACTGCATCGGCAAAAATGCCTTTTTTTCGGAACTTTTATGTATCACGCCAGCCTCTGCACTCTCCTCTGTACCTGAATTCTCTCCATAGCCTTCCAGATAAGAGGTAGGAATGTAGCCTGTCTGTATTTTGCCTGTTTCATCTTCAAAAAGGATACGGCTCCAGGCATCCGAGATAGTGCCTGTACGGCTGATCTCATCCCCTTCCAGGACTTCGCCGATAATGTTTCCCTCTTTTTTTTTCCCCGGGTAGTCCAGAATATCGGCATCTATGGCCACAGTAACCGTATCATTCACTGCAGTTACTTCGTTCCTCGATCTTAGGGTTCTCATCCCCGGAAGCAGTTTCTTCCTTATTCACTGTACTGACATTCTGCACGGCAGCTTCTTCACCAAACACGGTAACAGGCATTAGCGTCGAAACACATAATGCCATCATCAATATCTGTTTCTTCATGAATCTGTATCTCCTTACTTGTCTGTTTTATGAAAAGTTCATCGTTTCTTACTCTTTCCGATAAACATCAGCTTCCCCTGCTCTTTGTTTATCATATCACAGCCCCTCTGGTTTTTCAAACCCTAACCCCTATTTAAATTTTTTATTTTTTAAAAAAACATTTGACAAATTACTTTTATCGTGTAATATACATATTGTCGCTGATACAGATAGCGAAACATAAGAGATGCGATAGTGGCGTAGTTGGTAACGCGCGACCTTGCCAAGGTCGAGACCGCGGGTTCGAGCCCCGTCTATCGCTCTAAGGCTCCGATTGCATCGGAGCTTTTTATTGCTCGTTCTATAAACCTTCTGTCCTGCAAGCCTTGTACAGTGGATCCTGCTCTGCTGACCTGCACCGATACCGATTGCCTGTCCACCCTTTACATAGCATACTGAATTTGACTGGGTATACTTAAGGGTTATAAGTGATATCTTAAGGTCAATAAGTGCCTCCTCAGGAATATCCTTGTTCTCTGTAACGATATTTGAAAGAAGATCTCCGTTGATATCAAGCTCGTTTCTTCCCTGCTCGAAGCTCACACCGTAAACCTGCTTTGTCTCAAGCTCTGCAGGAACATAGTTCTCATCTATCTGGATGATGTTGTAGTTTCCCTTCTTCTTAGCCATGAGAAGCTCCATAGCCTCATCTGTGTAGCCCGGAGCGATAACACCGTCTGATACTTCTCTCTTAATAAGTCTTGCTGTATCTGCGTCACACACATCTGAAAGTGCAATAAAATCTCCAAATGATGACATTCTGTCAGCACCTCTTGCCCTTGCATAGGCACATGCCAGTGGTGAAAGCTCACCAAGATCATCAACCCAGTATATCTTGGCAAGAGTGTCTGTAAGTGGAAGTCCTACTGCCGCACCTGCCGGTGATACATGCTTGAAGGATGTTGCTGCAGGAAGCCCTGTAGCTGCCTTAAGCTCCTTAACAAGCTGCCAGCCGTTAAATGCGTCAAGGAAATTGATATATCCGGGCTTGCCGTTTAATACTGTTACAGGAAGATCGCTTCCGTCAGCCATGTATATTCTTGATGGCTTCTGATTAGGGTTGCATCCGTATTTTAACTGAATTTCGTTCATGTCTTTTCTCCTTTACTTATGGCTTTTTATATGCCACCTGTCACTATATTTGTATTTTTTATTTATATTTTTTGTCTGTTATTAATCTTTACTTGTTCTTGTTTACGATCTTTGTCTCGTACTCGCCGGTTTCGATATCAATAAATCTTACAAAAAGTGAAACCTTGTTGTCCTGGTTGAGGTTGTTCCATACCATGTCTGTGAACTGGTCGATATCTCCGTCGATCTCCACCAGCTTAGGTTCACCCTCGAAGCTTGGAAGTGGATTTCCATCATGCATATATGTATGGATGAAATGTCCCTCACCTGCCACAGGATTTTCATAGGCAAATGTATATCTGTTACAAGCTTCAGGATTTCCGTTATTGCTCTTTAAGATAGACATTGCATAGTTGTATGTTCCGTTTTCAATATGCATAACACCTGATATTCTAGGGGTGTAATTTGGTCCGTCCGGCTCAAACTCTCTTGATCTTAGGGACTGCTCAAAGGTAAGCTGCTTGTCCATTCCCTCATAAATCGTATCTGTCTGATCACCGTTTGTAACTATTGTCTTGTTGCCAAGAACTCTTACAGGTGCGTAGATGATGAGACTTGGATCCTCAAGCTTTGAAGGATCAAATGCCTCTGTTCTGATACCCTCTCCCTCTATTACAAATACTCTGTTTCTACTGTTGCTGCTTCTTCCCATATTTGGTGCTTCTTTTGTGATGTGGATGTCATGTGGATGTGACTCTTTTAAGGAAGCAGCGGAAATCTTCACGAATTTACCGTTCTGCTTCAGAGCTTCAATGTTCTCAGCACCACAATAACCCATACCGGAACGAAGTCCTCCGATCAGCTGGAATACGGTATCCTCAACATGTCCCTTTATACGCAACACGACCCTCAACACCCTCGGGCACCAGTTTCTTTGCATTTTCCTGGAAGTAACGATCCTTACTGCCATTCTCCATAGCGGCGATGGAACCCATTCCACGATAAACCTTATATTTTCTTCCCTGATACAGTTCGAATGTTCCCGGGCTCTCATCGCATCCGGCGAACATGCTTCCCATCATGCAACATTAGCTCCTGCTGCGATGGCTTTCGTGACATCTCCTGAATACTTTGATACCACCATCTGCAATGATCGGGATTCCGTAGCTGTTAGCAACTGCATAGCAGTCCATAACAGCAGTAATCTGCGGAACACCGATACCGGCAACGACACGTGTCGTACAGATCGATCCCGGTCCGATACCAACTTTAACTGCATCTACGCCAGCCTCAATCAGTGCCTTTGTTGCAGCACCTGGTAGCAACGTTACCTGCAATAACCTGCAGTTCCGGATATGCTGCTTGATTATCACGTACAGCACGAAGAATATTCTCTGAATGTCCGTGAGCGGAATCTACAACAATAACATCAACATTAGCCTTTACAAGAGCATCTACACGAGCCAGCACATTTGCTGTAATGCCAACAGCAGCACCGCAGAGCAGACGTCCCTGCTCATCTTTGGCAGCGAGAGGATATTTGATCTGTTTCTCGATGTCCTTGATGGTGATAAGACCCTTCAGGTTAAAATCATCATCTACAATAGGTAATTTCTCTTTACGTGATTTTGCCAGAATCTTCTTGGCATCTTCCAGTGTAATTCCTTCTTTGGCTGTGATCAGTCCCTCAGAAGTCATGCACTCTTTGATCTTCTTGCTGAAAATCGGTCTCGAACTTCAGATCACGGTTGGTAATAATACCTACTAACTTCTTTTGCCTTCTGTGATCGGGACTCCGGAAATACGGAATTTTGCCATTAAGTCATTGGCATCCTTCAGTGTATGTTCCGGGGACAAATAAAATGGGTCTGTGATTACTCCGTTTTCAGAACGCTTTACCTTATCTACCTCTTCAGCCTGCGCCTCGATCGACATATTTTTGTGAATGATTCCGATTCCACCCTGTCTAGCCATGGCGATCGCCATGCGATGCTCGGTTACGGTGTCCATTCCTGCGCTCATCATAGGAATGTTCAGCTTGATCTTCTTTGTAAGGTAAGTTGAAACATCAACCTGATTTGGGATTACTTTGGAATATGCCGGAACTAAAAGGACGTCGTCGAAAGTAATGCCTTCACCAATGATAGTACCCATTGCTTTTCCTCCCTTGTCTTATTGTGTCTTTTGGTTTGTAGATTAGTGTAGCAAAAAACTAAAAGTGTGTCAATCCAGTAAATTAATCCAAAAATACCTTGCTGGGAGCAGTATTTCTCATGGTTTTTGCCAATATTTCATCTGGTTCAATGATTACCTTACAGGTATCTGCACCATCACGGGCAATAATCGCGAAGCGCTTATGTTCAGGATTTCCAGAAGAAAAATCCTGTATTTTCAGCTTCTGATTGCTGTTGTAATAGTCCATTCTGTGGGAGTTAAGAGGTGCCATCAGATCACATTCTGAAATGTTTAAGGTTTTTACTTTTTTTCGTTTGGACTTGGCCATGATCTTGTCAATGTCAAGCTCTCCGTTGACAAACAGGTACTCAAATTCCAGGTCTGTGCCGGGCTGAATACAAAGTAGGCCACAATGCCAAGTATCGATGGCCAAAAAAGAAGCAGGGGCATAAATAAAATTCCTGCCAGGCCGAAGATCACAACCAGTGCGATCATTCCGCCCTTCATCAGCTTGTCCTTCATGGTCCGCTCTTTTTTTTTGACAAGCAGTTCTGAATACAAATCACTCATATTACTGTTCTCCTTTGTTTCTAAAATTAAGCATTAGTATAACACACAAAAGGGCCAGCGTCTATGACACCGACCCTCTCTAATTCTAAACTTTTTAGTGAATTGTTGTAAAATCTCCAGGACTTTTTATTACATCATGCCCATACCCTGGCCGCCTGCTGGCATTGCCGGAGCATCCTCTTTGATATTTGCCACAACAGATTCTGTTGTAAGCAGAGTAGATGCAACGCTTGTTGCGTTCTGAAGAGCGCTTCTTGTAACCTTTGCAGGGTCAAGGATTCCTTCGCCTACCATATCTACATATTTCTCATTGAGAGCATCGAAACCAACGCCTGGCTCAGACTCTCTTACTTTGTTGATAATGACTGCGCCTTCAAGGCCAGCGTTTGCTGCAATGCGGAACAGAGGAGCTTCCAGAGCTTTCAGGATAATGTTTGCACCTGTCTTCTCATCTCCCTCAAGTTCAGCTGCAAGTTTTGCAACTTCTTTGGAAGCGTGGATGTATGCGGAACCGCCGCCTGCGATGATACCCTCTTCAACAGCTGCTCTTGTAGCTGCCAGAGCATCTTCCATACGAAGCTTAGCTTCTTTCATCTCTGTCTCAGTAGCAGCACCTACACGTACAACTGCTACGCCGCCGGAAAGTTTAGCCAGTCTCTCCTGAAGCTTCTCTCTGTCGAAGTCAGATGTTGTTTCCTCGATCTGAGCACGGATCTGAGCAACACGGTTTGCGATCTGATCCTTGTCGCCCATACCATCAACAATAACAGTATTCTCCTTTGCAACTTTAACAGATTTTGCACGTCCTAACTGAGCCATTGTAGCATCTTTCAGTTCCAGGCCAACCTCATCAGAGATTACAGTACCACCGGTCAGGATTGCGATATCCTGCAGCATTGCTTTTCTTCTGTCACCATATCCCGGAGCCTTAACAGCTACTACCTGGAAGGTTCCTCTTAATTTGTTTACGATAAGAGTGGTAAGAGCTTCACCCTCAACATCCTCAGCAATGATAAGAAGTTTTGCACCAGCCTGAACAATCTGCTCCAGTAACGGAAGAATTTCCTGAATATTACTGATCTTTTTGTCAGTAATCAGAATGTATGGATCTTCCAAGTTTGCTTCCATCTTTTCCATATCTGTTGACATATATGCGGAAATATATCCACGGTCAAACTGCATACCTTCTACCAAATCAAGCTCTGTATGCATGGTCTTGGACTCTTCTACAGTGATAACGCCGTCATTGGAAACCTTTTTCCATTGCATTTGCAACAAGCTCTCCAACTTCTTTGTCACCAGCGGAAATAGATGCAACGTTTGCGATCTGTGTCTTGCCGCTGATTGTCTGGCTCATGTTCTTGATTGCTTCTACAGCAGCGTCAGTTGCCTTCTTCATACCTTTTCTCATAACGATCGGGTTCGCACCTGCTGCAAGATTCTTCATTCCTTCGTGAACCATTGCCTGAGCAAGTACAGTAGCAGTTGTAGTACCATCACCTGCTACATCATTGGTCTTGGATGCAACTTCACGGATCAGCTGTGCGCCCATGTTTTCAAATCGATCTTCCAGTTCGATCTCTTTTGCGATCGTAACACCGTCATTGGTGATCAGCGGAGCTCCGTATGGTTTGTCAAGAACTACGTTTCTTCCTTTCGGTCCGAATGTTACTCTGACTGTATCTGCCAGCTGGTTGACACCGGCCTCTAAAGCTTCACGTGCTTCTGCTCCGTATTTAATCTCTTTTGCCATAATAAATCAATCCTCCTGTTTTCCTACTTTTGCGGCTATTATTTTACAATTGCAAGAATATCACTCTGTTTTACGATAATATACTCTTCGTCATCGAGCTTTACTTCGTTGCCGGAATATTTGGAATAGATAACCTTGTCTCCTACAGCAACTTCCATTTTTACTTCTTTACCATCCACTACTCCGCCAGGTCCTACAGCTACTACTTCTGCCTGCTGTGGTTTCTCCTGTGCCTGTCCCGGAAGAACGATTCCGGATTTGGTTGTTTTCTCTTCTGCTTCAACCTGTTTTAATACAACTCTGTCACCTAATGGAACTAATTTCATGATCTATTTCCTCCTTTAGATTTCTTTCTTTCTATGATTTACTAGCACTCATTATTATCGAGTGCTAACTACTATCCATTATATTATTGAATTATTGCTTTTTGTGCAACTCTTTTTTCATTGTTGTATTTTAAGTATATTCTTTCTCATACTCATTTATTCTTTTATTTTCTCTTATTTTCTCACTTTTTATAATTTTCTGAAATTTTCACACAGGATTCTTTTTGCAAAAAAAAAGCTGACCCTTTCCGCAAAAAACAGGCACGCATATATTCTATGCAGCTTTTCCGCAAAAAAATCAGCTTTTGTATTTTTCACTAAAAGCTATGTGTGGTGCAGGAAAGCACCTTTCTTCTCAGGCTTTCTTATTTCTCTGTGCCTTGATCTCCTCAAGCTCATCGAAAATAACCTCATTGAGAACCTTGATATAAGTTCCCTTCATTCCGGAAGAACGGGATTCGATGACTCCTGCACTTTCGAACTTACGCAATGCATTTACAATAACGGAACGTGTAATTCCTACACGATCTGCAATTTTGCTGGCAACAAGAATTCCCTCATCTCCGTCAAGCTCATCAAAAATGTGAATGATAGCTTCCAGTTCAGAGAAAGAAAGTGTGTTAAAAGCAGATTTCACAACCTGTTTCTTTCGGTCTTCCTCGGCATTCTCCTCATGAACGGCACGCATCATCTCAAGTCCAACGACTGTGGTGCCGTATTCGCTGACAATAATATCCTCAATGTCGTAAGGATTGTCCTTGCGGTACATAAACACGGTTCCAAGACGTTCTCCTGCAATGTCAATAGGATTGATGATTCCCTGATAACTGCTGGAAACATGCTCAAAGCCAAGTGTCTGAAGATTCACATTCTCCTTTGGTGGACAGAACTCCCAGAAATCTCTCGTTGAGAAGAGGGTCAACATGACCGCCAACCTCATCTGCGATCAGTTCCTGTATCTCCTCAACACCAGGGCAGAAGCTTACGCCAAGCACCTTCCCTTTTTTGCTGAGAACAAGGATATTAGAACTTAAAGTGTCCATCAGGACCTGACAGATATCGTTAAACACAACCTTACTGGAGCTGTTATTATGCAGAAGTTTATTAATTTTTCTTGTTTTATCAAGTAACTGAACGCTCATTTTGTCCTCCCTTCGCTTTTGTTCCGTAAAATTCAATCTTGTTACCCTAATACTACACGTTTTTCGAACTATTTACAAGCTATTTTTTACTATTTTTCAATTTTGTTTAGCTTTTCTGAAAATATAACGTTTTTGGAACTATTCACCAAACAACATCAGTAATCGGTTTCCGGTTTTGCTTCCAAAAACGTACAAAAAATCTCCTTGCCAGGCGGCAGGGAGACATTTTATCCATTTATTTCAGACTTCAGCACTTCTTAGTCTTCTTTTTTTTTTCTTTTTGGCTTAGGCTCCACGTAGCTGCAGGTTTCCTGGCTGCACACCAGTTTATTGCCTTTTCCTACCATGTAGCTTCCGCAAACCGGACATTTTTCTTGTCAGACGGCTTCTGCCAGGACATGAAATCACAGTCCGGATTATCCTTCACATCCGTAGTACTTACGTCCTTTTTTGGTCTTTTTCAGTACCAGTTCCTTGTCCGCATTTCGGACAAGGCACACCGATCTTCTCGAAATATGGCTTGGTATTTCTGCATTCCGGGAATCCCGGGCAGGCAAGAAATCTTCCGTGAGGACCATATTTGATCACCATATGGCGTCCGCAGCTGTCACAGACCACATCGGTCTCCTCGTCATGGATGTCCACCTTCTCAAGCTCTTCCTCTGCTGCATCTACATCTTTCTTCAGATCCGGATAGAAATTGCGCACAACGGTCTTCCACTGGACAGTGCCATTCTCCACGCAGTCCAGAAGCCCTTCCATAGTCGCGGTGAAATTCACATCCACAATACTTGGAAATGCCTGCTTCATAATGCTGTTTACCACTTCACCAAGCTCTGTCACATACAGGTTGCGCTGCTCCTTGGAAACATAGCGGCGGCTGATAATGGTGGTGATGGTCGGCGCATAGGTACTTGGACGTCCAATTCCCAATTCTTCCATTGTCTTTACCAGGGTGCCTCTGTATAATGAGCCGGTGGCTGTGTAAAATGCTGCTCCGGCTTTAATTCCTTTAAATTCAGTTTCATGCCCTTGGTAAGGCTCTGGCTGAGCACATTGCTCTTCTTCATATCCTCTTCCTGCATGTACACGGAAAGGAAACCGTCAAATGCCACCTTTGAGGCAGATACGGTAAACGTATATTCCCGCCGGAAACCTTTACGGAAGTGGTTTCATATCTGGCTGGAGCCATGCGGCTTGCGGTAAAGCGCTTCCAGATCAGCTGATAAAGGCGGAACTGGTCCCTGGTCAGGGATTCTTTGATCTGTACAGGCGTACGGCTGATGTCAGTAGGACGAATGGCCTCATGGGCATCCTGGATCTTCTGTCCCTTCTTCACGGTCTTGGCAGCTTCAGACACATAGTTCTCCCCGTACTGGCTGCCGATATAGCTTCTTGCCGCAGCATCCGCCTCATCGGAAATACGGACGGAATCGGTACGAAGATAGGTGATCACACCCACAGTGCCGCTTCCCCTTAATGTCAACGCCCTCATAAAGCTGCTGGGCGATACGCATGGTCTTCTGGGTGGAAAAGTTCAATACCTTGGAAGCCTCCTGCTGCAGGGTACTGGTGGTAAACGGCAGGGGAGCATTCTTAATTTTTCCCCCTTCTTTACCTCGGAGATCTCGAACTCCTCATCTTTCAGATTCTCAAGGATGGCATCCATCTCTGCCTTGTTATGGATATCCATCTTCTTGTCTGTTCCGTAGAATTTGGCTTCCAGAGGCTTCTTCTCCCCGTCTACCAGAAATTCTCCGGATAAGCTCCAGTACTCTTCCGGAATGAAAGAGTTGATCTCTTCTTCCCTGTCGCAGATGATTCGAAGAGCAACTGACTGTACTCGGCCTGCACTTAAGCCTCTTTTTTACCTTTGCCCACAGAAGGGGCTGATGGTATAGCCTACCATACGGTCAAGCATACGTCTTGCCTGCTGCGCATCCACAAGATTCATGTTCAGGCCTCTTGCGTGCTTCAGGGAATTTACTGCAGTTTTGGTGATCTCATTGAATGTGATTCTCTGCATTTTATCCGGATCCTCCTTCAAAGCCTGCATCAGATGCCAGGAAATAGCCTCTCCCTCACGGTCAGGGTCCGTTGCAAGATAGATCTTATCTGCTTTCTTCGCTGCCTTACGAAGTGCTGTGAGAATTCTCCCTTTCCACGGATGGTTATGTATTTCGGCTCGAAATCATTGTCCACGTCAATACCAAACTGGCTCTTGGGAAAATCCCTCACATGACCGTTGGACGCTTCTACTGTATAATTTGCCCCCAGAAATTTCTTAACGGTTTTCATTTTAGCAGGTGATTCCACTATCACCAGATATTTCGCCATGCTATCTCTCCTACTTTGTATTCATATTGCGCAGCTGCTTGCTTACCAGCTACTGTCCGCCCCGGGCACAATAACCTTAACCAATCCTTTCACAGCTGCCATATTTTCGCCGGATGCAGATCAGTTCTCTGGCACCCGGCAATATTTTCTTCCTGTCTCCTGCACCAGCCCCATAAGCTGTAATTCCGTGAGAATGGTGCAGACCTTTGCTGCTGAAAAGCCTGTTTTTCTTATGATATGATCCATATTTTCAGGTCGTAAATCGAGACCACTATACACCAAATCCAAATCCGGCGCAAGCCCCAACTTCTTTTTTTGTATATTTGCAGGAGGATTTTCCACCTGGATTCCCCACTCCATCAACATGATCTCCGGAGTGTAGGCAATGCCTGCGCCGTCAAAAAATCAGCTTGTTGCAGCCCCGGCTCAGCTCATCTGTCACAGCCCCCGGCACTGCGTAAACACTGTGTCCATGCTCCAAGGCAAAGTTTGCTGTGATCAGGGAACCGCTCTGTTCCTTTGCCTCCACCACAAGTACTGCATCTGAAAGGGCGCTGATGATCCGGTTTCTTGCAGGAAATGTCCAGTTCTGGGGCTTTGTTCCAGGGGAAGCTCACTGATGATTCCGCCGCCCTTTTCCAGAATCCGCTCATAAAGCCGGCGGTTGGATTCGGATAGCACACATCCACGCCGCTTCCCAGGACAGCAAAGGTAGGCGTATCCGTATCCAGTGCTCCCTTATGCCCCTCCGAATCAATTCCTCTGGCCATGCCGCTTATGATCTGCACGCCATGCTCTGCCATAGTCCTTGCATACTTAAATGCCTGGCATCTTCCGTAAGGGCTGCTCATTCTTGCCCCCACAACTGCTGCCGAAGGCTTTGCCGGATCCGGCAGGTTTCCAATATAGTACAGCTTTTTCGGCATGCCGGTAAGCTTTTTCAGCCGCTCCGGAAAGTTCGCATCCTCCCTGTTTACCCAGTGTATTTCGTGTTTCTTCCTTTCTTCCATTCTAAAATACCTCCAAAAGCTCTTTTTTATGAATACTTTTTCCGGCATCATTTGTATTTTTTATCAAATGCCCTGTAAGTAAACTTCCGCAACATGTCTGAATGGATTTCCTCCTCCCCCCCTCCATGTCCGCAATGGTTCTGGAAACCTTTAGGATCCTGTGGTAGGAACGGGCACTTAAATCCATCAGTTCAAACGCATTCTGGGCCATCTTAAAGGCATGCTCAGTGAGCACGCAGTATTTTTGGATCTGTTTGCCGGACAGCTCCCCATTGAAACAGATCGGCTCCTTTTCATACCGTTTGCTTTGGATCTGCCGGACCCGTTCCACTCTTTTCCCGGATCACGGCAGAGCTCTCACCCGGCTTTACACAGGAAATCTGGGAAAAATCCACAGGCGGCACATCTGCGCAAAGGTCGATTCGTTCCAGAAGGGGCTGGCTTAGCTTATGAAGATAATGGCTCACCTCTCCCGGACTGCACCTGCATTTGTTCATATCCGGGTAGTACCCGCAGGGACAGGGATTCATAGCTGCCACCAGAATAAATCCTGCCGGAAACACATAGGTTCCGCTTGCCCGGGAAAGCTGGATCTGCTTATCCTCCAAAGGCTGGCGCAGCACCTCCAGTCCTCTTCTGGAAAATTCCGGCATCTCATCCAGAAAAAGCACACCTCTGTGGGCCAGCGTCACCTCGCCTGGTCCTGGAATTTTTCCGCCGCCAGCAAGGGAGGCCGCAGAGCTGGTGTGGTGAGGGCTGCGGAAGGGCCTTGCCCGGATCAAAGGGCCTTTTGGGGGTTAAAAAGTCCTGCCACGCTGTAGATTTTGGTCAGCTCCAGGCTTTCCTCAAAGGTAAGGGAGGGCATGATCGTTGGAATTCTTCTTGCCAGCATGGTTTTGCCTGTTCCAGGAGGCCCGATAAACAGGATATTGTGAAATCCGCTGACTGCAATCTCGGCTGCCCGCCTGGCGCTTTCCTGTCCGCAGATCTCCATGAAATCTGCCTGGGTCTGTTCTTCCAGTGCCCTCCCTTCTTCGCCTGTCTGTTCCTGTTTGAAGCTGTCCGGATCTGCAAGAAAGTTCACCATTTCCGTTATATTTCTCACCCCGATCACCTTCATGTCCCGCACAAGCCTGGCTCCTCCAGATTTCCAAAAGGGACCATACAGTATCTGCACCCCAGCTCCCTGGCCCGGATCACCCTTGGCAGCACCCCTGAAACACTTCTTACCTCACCGCTTAAGCTGATTTCCCCATAAGCATCGCCCCGTTCAACTGCTTTGGCTCCAGAAAACCAGATGCACCAAGCACTGCTGCCGCCACGGGAAGGTCAAAGCCTGCCCCTTCTTTTCTTAAGTCAGCAGGTGCCAAATTCACCGTCACTCTTTTTGGGCGGCAGGCTGATGCCATTGTTGCGAAGGCTGTGCGCACCCGGTCCTGAGCCTCCTTCACCTGTGTGCTTGGAAACCCAACCATAGTAAAACAGGGAAGCCCGTCACTGACATCCGCTTCCACATTCACCGGACAAACTTCCATCCCGAAATTGCCGCTGACATTACACTTGCAAACAAATTTTTCCTTTCTGCAGACACCGTTCCTCCCCGATTCCAAAACGATTCTGCCATTTCAATGTCTCCCTGGAATATAAACGAGTAAAAGATCAAAAGATATGATAAAAAGATATATAAAATTTATTATAGCCCATTTTGCTCTGTATTGCAATAGTGCATTTCGTTCTGATTTATACTTTTTGAAATTACAGAAGAAAAAAGAGGTGAACCCATGAAATTTCAGCGAATTCAGGATCTGAGAACAGACGCTGACCTGTCTCAGAAGCAGATCAGTGAGATTCTCCACATCAGCCAGCGTTCCTATTCTCATTACGAAACAGGCTCACGGAATATTCCCATCGAAATGCTGATCCGTCTGGCCAACTACTATGAAACCAGTATTGATTATCTGGTAGGCCGCACTGACAAGAAGAAAATGCCAAAATAAGGGGGAAAACTGATTTCCCCCACATCTGCCCTCTTTTCAAAGGGCAACACCTCTTTTATTCTCTACTCGCCTTCACTTCGGCGTTGTTCCTCTGTATCTGCGATTTTGGAAATGTTGGCCACCTCATATTCATTGAAAATATACCCCTGATTGTTGTCAAAAGTCTCCGGATCCTCCGTTCCCTTTGTACCAGGATTTGCTGTTAAAGTAGTCTGCGATCCTTGGCGTCACAAACTTCCTGCCGTGCCGGGCATAAATCTCATTTTTCGCAAGCTCCAGCTCAGAAGAAGAATATCCCTCCAGATCCGCATCTGTAAGATATCGGCTGTTGCTGTCCGGGAATATATAATCCCGGTCTGCAATGTCCCCCGCTTACGGACGCAGTAGGAGTCGGCGCAGCTGCAGCTGTATTCTGTTCCCTTGTAAGCACCTCATCTACAGAAGGAGACATGCCTGCTCCGTCAGCGATCTGGGTCGTGCTAAGCTTCAGATAAAAGCTTGCCCTGGTCAAAGGTCATATTTCCGCTGACATTATTGCCCCAGGAATCCGTAAAGGAAATCTTCGCTGCATTTCCTGCAACCTTGGCTGTGCCAGAGGCTTCGCTCACCTTAGTGCCTGCGCTGTCAGAGGCCTGGGAAAAAGAATAGGAAACAGACTTCAGGGTCAGCTCCTCAATATTCAGACACGCCAGGCCGTCCTTACTGTACCACATTCCATAGTAATCATTTGCATCAAAAGCAGGCGCACGCGTAATAACCGGTGTCGGCGTTACCGTAGCAGTCGGCTCCGGAGTAGGCGTAGCAGTTACCGCCGGAGTGGGCGTCACCGTAGGAACCTTTTCCAGTGCCTCAATGGCCGCATTCTTCTGCTGCTCCTTCTGCAGCTTCTTTTTGTGCTCGGCAAACAGAAGGCCGGCAGCCCCGATCATAATAAATATGGCAATCAGCGCAAACAAAGTTGCCCGAAGCACGTCTTTGTTATGCTTTTTCATACGCAGTTACCTCCTTGAAAAACAGGTTTACTCCTGTCCGTTCCAGCAATAAGTGCAAAGCTTGCATGGTTCAATGTCAATGGATTTCTTCAGGTCATCCAGGCGATGATATTTCAGGGATGTGAAATTCAGCTCGCTGCGGATTTCCTCCAGCATTTCCTTATAGTTGGTGGAATCCGGATTTGCATAGTCCTGCAGGATCTTATCGGACACATTGTCTCCCTCACGCTTTGCGATCACACGTCTTGTGATAAGATCCATCTCGGATTTGGAACGGGGAGAAATTCAGGTACTTGCATCCATATAAAAGCGGCGGACATGCCGGACGGATATGAACCTCCTTGGCACCGCTCTTGTAAAGGAATTCTGTTGTCTCACGAAGCTGGGTTCCCCTTACAATAGAGTCATCGATCATCAGAAGGCTCTTATCCTTAATCAGTTTATGTACCGGAATCAGTTTCATTCTTGCGATCAGATTTCTCTGGCTCTGCTGGGTCGGCATAAAAGATCTGGGCCAGGTTGGTGTATATTTGATAAACGGCCGGGCAAAAGGCACCCGGAACGGTTGGCATAGCCGATGGCATGGGCAATACCGGAATCCGGCAACGCCTGCAACCAGGTCGGATTTACCTCCCCCGCATCTCTTCCTGCCAGAATGTCACCGCATTTATAACGCATTTCCTCTACATTCACACCCTCATAGGTGGAAGTCGGATAGCCGTAATATACCCACAGGAAAGAACAGATCCGCATCTTATCCCCAGGCTTTTGCAGCACCTTTACGCCTTCCGGGGTGATAAAAGTCGATTTCCCCAGGTCCTAACTCCTTCAGATCCTCATACCCCCAGATTGATATAGGCATGGCTTTCAAAGGAAGCACAGCAGGCATCCTCTTTCTTTCCGATTACAAGAGGAGTTCGTCCGTAGCGGTCACGGGCTGCGTAAATGCCATCTCCTGTCATCAAAAGCAATGTCATGGAACCCTCGATCATCTCCTGGGCATAGCAGATTCCCTCCACTATGCTGTCCTTCTGGTTGATCAGGGCCGCTGTCACCTCTGTAGGATTCACGCTGCCGCCGCTCATTTCCAGAAAATGGGTATGTCCATCGCGGAAGCATTTCTCCACCAATGCTTCTATATTATTGATCTTGCCAACTGTGGTGATGGCAAAATTTCCCAGATGGGAGCGCACCAGAGGTTGGGGCTCGTTGTCAGAAATACAGCCGATTCCCAGATTGCCTTCCATCTCTGCCACATCCTTGTCAAACTTGGTACGAAACGGAGAATTCTCAATATTATGGATCACGCGGTTAAATCCGCTCGCTTTTTCCATATACTGCCATTCCACCTCTTCTTGTTCCCAGATGGGAGTGATAATCAATTCCAAAAAACAGATCCATTACACAATCAGACTTTGACGCAACACCAAAAATTCCACCCATTTTTCCTAAGTCTCCTTATTTTTTCTCCTTTATAACGCCTTTTCTGTAGGCCTCCAAAAGCTGTTTCAGCTCCTGAATTCGTTCTTTGAGTGCCTTGCCGTTATCGGTGTCCCCCACAAGAGCCCTTCTTGGATTGTAGCGCACAGCCACACGGTTTGACACAATGTCCCTCTCTGTCGCCACTGCATCCTCTGCTGAGGTAAAAGGCTCATGTGCAGTCAGGCTTAAGCCGTAGGAACTGTAGATCAGAGTATATCCGGCAATACCGGTTACATTCCGGTACGCCTCACAGAAACCGCCGTCAATGACGATCACCTTGCCGCCGCACTTCACCGGATTTTCTCCCTCCAACTGGTGCACAGGCACATGACCATTGATAATATGCCCGTTCTCCGGGTCAAGCCCGAATTCCTCAAGCATACGGTTCACCACCTCTTCATTCTCCCAGAGATGGTAGTAGGCATTCTTTTTCTCCCCTGTGTGTCTCCTTGTCTGCGATAAAATACCGCTCAAAGGTTGTCATCTTATCTTTTCCATAAAGAGGAGAGTTTGGTCCCGCCCAGATGTACCACAAAATATCCTGGCTGTCCTTCTGCTCCTTCTCGTCTACGGTAAAAAATGCTTTTCTTACATAGGCTTCCAGTTTATCATAAAGTGCCTTGCCTTTACAAGTCTCTCCGTAAATCTGAACCTCCTTGAAGGTTCCGTCCTCATTCAGGGGAATGCTTCCATGGAATAGAAGATTGCCGTTATAGGTCTTGTAAAGCCCGCCCTTGTCCAGAAGAAGCTGCATATGGTTCTGAAGCTTCTCACAGTTGCGGAAGGCTGAAGTCAGACGCTCCATCACATCTTTTTCCCCATCTGTCAGCTCATAAGGATGTTCCCAGTCGATGGTCGGGAAATTGTGGTCCAGAAGCTCATGCACGCTTCCGTCCGGCAGCCTTACCGTTCCCTCCACAGGATCAATTCCTTCCAGCACGCAGCGGTTCTCCATGTGAAAATCCGGATGCTCCTTGGCCAGGGCACCCTCCAGCTTAAACTGGATCATGGCGATGGCCTTGTGCATCTTCCGGCTCAGTTCCTTCTCCAGTGCATTGTAATTGGAAGGATTTCCATGCACCCTCAAAACCTGGCAGGGATCATCCCCGTACACCTCCATGGCAAAAACGCAGCCAGAGGCATCATATTGATTCCATATCCATCCTCCAGGATATCCATATTTCGGTAGCGGATACTGTTCCGGATCACCGTTGCAATGCAGGCTTTCTGTCCTGTAGCAGCTCCCATCCAGACCACATCATGATTTCCCCACTGGATGTCAAGGGAATGGTAATCCATCAAGCGATCCATGATAAAGTGCGGGCCAGGTCCTCTGTCATAAATATCTCCCAGCACATGAAGATGATCCACAACAAGACGCTGGATCAGTTCTGCCAGGGCAATGATAAAATTCTCCGCTCTTCCAATGTCAATAATGGTATCCACAATGGAGTCGTAATAAGCTTCCTTGTCCAGAACCTCTGCCTTCTCCGTGATCAGCTCTTCGATCACATAGGCAAAATCTGCCGGAAGTGCCTTGCGTACCTTGGATCTGGTGTACTTGGACGCGGTCGTTTTGCAGATTTCGATAAGGCGGTACAGGGTGATCTTGTACCAGTTTTCCATGTCCGTCTCTTTTTTTTTTCACATAGGCAATCTTTTCCTTGGGATAATACACAAGAGTTGCCAGGGAACGTTTATCACTGTTACTTAAGGTATGTCCGAATACATCGTCTATTTTCTTTCGCACTGCACCAGAGCCATTTCGGAGCACATGGGAAAAAAAGCCTCATACTCTCCATGGATATCGGAAAGGAAATGCTCGGTTCCCTTTGGCAGATTGAGAATAGACTGAAGGTTGATGATCTCTGTGGATGCCTTGCCAATGGTGGGGTAAAAGCTCCGCCAGACGTTGTAAATAGCGCAGTTCTTCTGTCTTCATGAAACCTCCTGTTATCTGTAAAATTCTTCGCAGTTATCCAACATTTTTGTAAAATCAAACAGTGAAATCTGGTTGGACTGTGGGATATCTCCGAACAGTCCTAATTTATCCATTAAATCAATCACAGTCTTGCTGACCTTGGTGCGGTCGCGGAAATCATCCTTGGAAAGGAATCTTCCCTGTACAGCGGCATCCACCACAGCATCTGCTGCCTTGTCTCCAAGACCCTCTATGGAATCAATGGACGGCATTAGCTTGCCCTCTATGATCTGAAAACGATGGGCCTTTGCCCGGTAAATATCAATGGGCATGAAATCATAAACTCTGGCGTACATCTCCTGCACAATACGCATATCCTTATAGGTATCCTGCTCTTTCTTGGAGGCAGAGTCTCCCCTTCTTTCGGATCTCAGCCATATAAAATTCCAGTTTTTTTTTTCCCATACACATCAGTTCATAGGAGAAGGCTGACGCGCGGATACTGAAATATGCCGCATAGTATGCCAGTGGCTGAAACTACCTTATACCACGCAATTCTGTACGCCATCATAACGTATGCCGCTGCATGAGCCTTCGGGAACATATACTTGATCAGCTTACAGGACCAGATATACCAGTCCGGTACGTCGTGTTCTTTCATGGTCGGATCCACTCACACGGAGACCTTTTCCCTTACGGACACTCTCCATGATCGTAAACGCCAGGCCGCTTTCCACTCCTTTTTCCAATAAGGTAGATCATAATATCGTCTCGGGTACAGCTCGCGGTGGAAATGGTTGCCTTTCCTTTCCTCGATCAGGGTCTGGGCATTTCCCAGCCATACATCCGTACCATGGGCAAGGCCGGCGATACGCACAAGGTCCGAAAAGTACTTCGGCTTTGTATCAATTAACATCTGCATGGCAAATTCGGTACCAAACTCCGGAATTCCCAGACATCCCAGTTTACAGCCGCCGATATCCTCCGGCTTAATTCCAAGGGCTTCTGGTGCTGGCAAACAAAGACATAACCGCCTTGTCATCAAGAGGAACCTCTCTTGCGTTTAAGTCTGTCATATCCTCAAGAGTACGGATCATGGTGGGATCATCGTGTCCCAGAATATCCAGCTTCAGCAGGTTGTGATCAATAGAGTGGTAATCAAAATGGGTGGTGATAAATCCACTGCTGGAATCGTTGGCCGGATACTGAACCGGGGTAAATTTCTCGATTTCTTCTCCCCCATGGGAAGTACGATAATACCGCCAGGGATGCTGCCCGGTACTTCTTCGGATTCCTGTACACCCCTGAACAATTCGATTGATCTCACAGGATCGTTTTGCTGTCCTCTTTCCTCAAAATTTTTTTACATATCCAAATGCGGTTTTATCCGCAAGGGTACCGATAGTTCCGGCCTTGAAGGTCTGGCCTTTTCCGAATATAACCTCTGTATAATGATGGGCATTAGACTGATATTCTCCTGAGAAGTTCAGGTCGATATCAGGCTCCTTGTCTCCCTTGAAACCAAGGAAGGTCTCAAATGGGATATCAAAGCCCTGCTTTTCATCTTGGTGCCGCACTTCGGGCAGATCCGGTCTGGCATATCGCATCCTGCCATACCTGCAAAACTCCTTGATCTCCGGCGAATCAAAAAATCACTGTACTTGCACTTTGGGGCACAGATAATGAGGCGGCAGAGGATTTACCTCCGTGATACCGGACATGGTCGCTGCCAGGGAAGAACCTACAGATCCTCGGGAGTCCTACCAGATAACCGTCCTCATTGGATTTCCATACCAGTTTCTGGGCAATGATATACATAACCGCGAAGCCATTGGAGATAATAGAATTCAGCTCCCTGTCCAGGCGGTCCTCCACGATCTTCGGAAGCACTTCTCCATACATCTCATGGGCCTTTCTGGAAACACATATCCTTTAAGATCCTGCTCGGAGTTCTCAATGACCGGTGGAAATTTATCCGGATGAATCGGTGATATCTTCTCTATCATATCCGCTATCTTCACCGTATTTGTAATTACCACTTCCTCTGCCTTGTCACTGCCCAGATAGGAGAACTCTTCCAGCATTTCTTCTGTGGTACGAAGATACAGCGGTGCCTGATTGTCCGCATCCTTGAAGCCGCTTCCAGCCATGATAATACGACGGTAGATTTCATCCTGGGGATCCATAAAGTGAACGTCACAGGTAGCAACAACAGGCTTATTAAACTGGTCGCCAAGCTTCACGATTTTCTTGTTGATCTCAATCAGATCCTCTTTCGAATGAATCGTATCGTTCTTTTCATCCTCCACCATGAACATATTGTTCCCAAGGGCTGGATTTCCAGATAATCGTAAAGCTCACCAGCCTTGCGATCTCCTGCTCCGGCGCATTTCGAAGCAGAGCCTGGTAAAGCTCTCCCCGCCTCGCAGGCGCTTCCGAATGAGAAGTCCGTCCCGGTGCGCCTCAAAAACACTCTTCGGCACACGGGGCCTGTGGTTAAAATATTTGATGTGGGACTGGCTTACCAGCTTGTACAGATTGATTCGCCCGGTCTCATTGCGCATGAAAATAACCGCATGGTAGGTAGGCAGCTTCTTGATGGTATCCGGGGAAATTTTTCCCTGCTCATTCAGCTGGTTGACATCGGTAATGTCCTTATCCGCGCACATTCCCACAAATTTCTCAAATATGCGTGCCGTACATTCCGCATCGTCTACCGCACGGTGGTGATGATCCAATGACACGCCAACGGCCTTGGCTACGGTGTCCAGCTTAAAACGGTTCGATGCAGGCAGAAGAGATCTTGCCATGCCCTACCGTGTCTACATAGGTAAAATCATTAGGGATGCCCATGCGATTACAGTTCTCTATAATAAAGCTCATATCGAAATCCGCGTTGTGGGCTACCATAGTCGCCCCTTCGCAGAATTCCAGGAACTTAGGCAGAATCTCCTCAATTGGGTGCGTCCATGACCATGCCGTCATTGATGCTGGTCAGCTGTTCAATTCGAAATGGAATGGGCACCTGGGGGGTTGACAAAGGTGGAAAAACGGTCTGTGATCTTTCCATTTTCCACCAGAACCGCGCCGATCTCAATGATCTTGCAGGTCAGCGGGGAAAATCCGGTGGTCTCAATATCAAAGACAACAAATCTGCCGTCCAGCGGACTGGCCCTTTGGAATTGGTGACCATACCCTTCAGATCGTCTACCAGATACGCTTCCATTCCATAGAGCACCTTGAAAAATTGGAATCCTTCGGCACGCAGCCGCCCCAGGCATCAAAGCAGTGATTTGCCTCCGGGAATGCCTGTACCACACCGTGGTCTGTGATGGCAATGGCAGGATGTCCCCACTCATAGGCACGCTTTACCAGAGCTTTCGCCTCTGTGACGCCGTCCATGTCGCTCATCTTGGTGTGGCAGTGAAGCTCCACTCGCTTCTGAGGACTGGTGTCCACTCTGGCGCTTCTGAAATCTGCAATCTTCTTGATTCCGGAAATGGAACCAATGGTAAGCTCGCTGTCGAAACGGTCGATGGAGGTGACGCCCTTGATTTTCAGGAAGGCGCCTTTTTCACATGCTCTGTTACTTCCGGCACCTGCTCGTTGCGCAGGAACATTTTTACTGTGATGGAATCGGTAAAGTCTGTAACCGGGAAAATCAGAATAGTTTTCTCGTTTCGTATTTCCCTCGCTTCCACTTCCATAACCTGGCAGCGGACAATGACCTCGCCCATCTCTGGACAATACTCTCCAAGAGGAATGGGCTCGCCTTCGAAATCCCTTCCATATATAACATCCGGGTTGGGGTCCTTGCGGTAACCGCCGCGGAAATCTCCCCATTTGCCCTTTTTTTTCGAATGGCTTTTCTCGAAGGATTTCTTCTCCTGTGCAGCCTCCTGCTTTTCTCCGGCTTTGCTGCTGGGGTTTTTTCTGCCTTTGCCCTTTTTTCCCTTTTTTTCTTTTGCAGTTTCTGCTTCTGCCGCTTTATTAGCCTCGGAAAGTCTGGCATACTTCAGCACATTTGCCACTTCCTGCTGGATCTGGATTGCCGCATTTTTGCGGTATTTGCTCTCCTCAGTTTCCACATAATCCAGGGAAACCTTCAGGTCCATACCGCAGCGCTCGCAGAAAATCTTGTGCAGATATTCGATGAGGATCTCGCTTTTCTGTCTGGCGATGACGGAATCCGGCAGTACCATGTGCAGACAATCCTCCTCCGGGAAGGTAATCTGTGCCTGCTTGAACAGGTTGTATTCCAGCATGTTGTAATTGCGAAGCTCCAGTTCCATGCTGGAACGATAGGTGTCCAGGAAAGTTCTTCGGCGTGTACTGTCTGGACAGATGAAACTTCTCAATGACCTTCACAGATACCTCAAGCCCCGGGAAGCACTGTCTTTGATCTGCTCTTCCAGGCTGAAAATATGCTTTTTGGATGGATCCAGCGGTCGCTTTTCAAATAAACCCGCACACAGGTTTTGGCTGCGTTGCACGCTACCTTGGTGACGATTACCTCTTCCAGAAGCTCACTTAGTTCCTGTTTCAGTTTTAAGTTTGGAAATACATCAAAAAATTCTTTTTTTTCCATTTATAAAGTCTTCACCTTTAATCACTGTTGTTCTTTGCTTTCCCAGTTCATTAGCTCTTCCCGCAGGGTATCCAGAAGCTGATCCTCCGGCACTTTTTTTACGATCTCGCCGTCTTTGATCAGCAGTCCCACGCCGACGCCTCCTGCGATTCCAATGTCCGCTTCCTTGGCTTCTCCCGGGCCATTTACCACACAGCCCATAACGGCTACCTTGATATCAAGAGGGATATCCTGAACCATAGTTTCCACTTTGTTGGCAAGGCCGATCAAGTCAATCTGGGTTCGGCCGCAGGTGGGACATGATACTACTTCCACGCCTCCTTTGCGAAGTCCCTAAGGTTTTTAGGATACGTCTTGGCAGATTTTATATCTTCGAGAGGGGCACCAGTCACGGAGACGCGGATCGTGTCACCGATTCCCTGGTATAAAATGATTCCCAGACCGATAGCGGATTTGATATTTCCGGAATAAAGAGTTCCGGCTTCTGTGATTCCCACATGAAGGGATAACTGGTCTGTTTTTGCGATCAGTTCATGGGCTCTGGCGCACATGAGAACATCAGAAGATTTGATACTGATGACCAGATTATCATAACCTAACTCTTCGATAATGTGTACTTTATCCAAGGCACTTTCCACCAGGCCTTCTGCTGTAACTCCATGATATTTTTCTACAAGTTCTTTCTCAAGAGAACCGCTGTTTACACCAACACGAATGGGGATATTCCGCTCCTTTGCCACATCAACCACTGCTTTGATTCGCTCTGTACTGCCGATATTTCCGGGATTGATCCGGATCTTATCTGCACCGTTTTCAATTGCTGCAATCGCCAGACGATAATCAAAATGAACGTCTGCAACCAGCGGAATATGAATCTGTTTTTGATTTCCTTCAGTGCTTTTGCAGCTTCCATAGTCGGTACTGCACAACGGATGATGTCGCAGCCTGCTGCCTCCAGGGCAAGGATCTGCTCTACGGTTGCCTCTACATCTTCGGTCTTTGTATTGGTCATGGACTGGATAAGTATGGGATTCCCGCCGCCGATTTTTCTGTTTCCTATCTGAATTACTTTTTGTATGGTCTCTGTACATATTTTTCCTCCTATATCTAAAGTGGCACGAAAGGGATGCCGTAATCTGACAGACACCCCTGCATTGTTTTCAGTGCTGGATCTCCAACAGTTTATTCTTAAGCTCGTCTTCCATTCTGCGTGATTTCGCGCCGCAATTCTCGGGTTTTCCATGAACTTTTCAAAAAAAACAGGCGTTACCAGATTTCCACCTCTGCCTGCTGTCTCTTGATGCGGCTTCCTTCTGGATCTTCATCACATCATCCAGTGTACTGATCAGCTCCTGGTTGGTCTGCTTCAAGGTCTCAATGTCCACAATTCCCCTCTCGGATTCCTTGGCTGTCTCTGTGGATGCAAGGTGAAGGGCCTGGGCATTCTTTTTTCAGAAGCTCGTTGGTAAGGTCGGTTACCTGTCTCTGGGCCTGGGCTGCCTCTGTGGAATGGGCGATTCCAAGCGCAAGAACCATCTGGCTCTTCCACAGCGGAATGGTATTTACAATAGTAGTCTGGATCTTCTCTACCATAAGCGTGTCGTTGTTCTGTACCAGACGGATCTGGGGCGCAGTCTGCAGGGAAATGGTTCTGGTCAGCTCCAGATCATGAAGCTTCTTCTCGAAACGGTTGCACTTGCTGTCCAGATCCTTGGCTTCCTGTGCATCCTCCGGAAGTCCGCTGGCTGCTGCCTTGGCCTCTAAGTCTCTTAATTTGCCCTCGCGTACCTCCTGCAGCTTCTGCTTTTCCTGCCAGAATGTACATGGTCAGTTCTTTATAGTAGTTCAGGTTCTGGGCGTACATTTTCTCAAGAACTGCTGAATCCTTCATCAGACGCATCTGGTGGTCCTGAAGGGAAGTGGTGATCTTCTCCACATTGACCTCTGCCTTGGCGTAGCGGCTCTTCATATTCTCGATCTTGTTTCCCTGCTTTTTGAAAAAAGCCAAGGAAGCCTTTTTCCTCTTCTGTGGCGTCAAAGTCACGGAGCTCGCCTACCACCTGTGTGATCAGCTCCCCTACTTCGCCCAGATCCTGTGTGCGCACATTCTCAAGGGCTGCATCGGAAAAATCAGCCATCTTCTTCTGGGTTCCAGCTCCGTACTGAAGGATCTGGTTGGTGTTCTCAATGTCGATTTTCTGTGCAAAGCTGTCTACCATCTGCTGTTCCTCTGGGGTAAGAATGGTCTGCTCCATCTCTTTTTCACAGCTTCTGCTTCCGGCACTGCAGGGGCTGCTGGCTTCGCCTCCCCAAGATCCGGTTCCAGTGTCAGTGTAGGTGCAGTTTCTTCAAAGCCTTTCAATTCATCTCCCATGATATCCTCCTTATGTGCAGATTTCCTGATGATCTGCAGCTGTATCCTTATGGTTCTATTTTCTTTTATGCCTTCTCTTTCGCTTCCCGTCTCATGCGGGTAAGCTCGTCTTCTGTCCAGGCCCTCCTGGGCAAGTACGGTGTTCAGCACGGAAATGTCGCTGGAAACGTCAATTGCCGTATCCTCAAACACAGAATCCAGAAGCTTCTCAAACGCAACGTTCAATGTGTCAATGGTGTCCTCAATCTCCTTCTTGGAAGAAGCAATATTCTCTCCCTGTATGCATTCAGAAGCTTCACCGTCATCGGCAGGTAATAATCCATAAGGCGGTTCAGATCCGGAATAATCTCCGGATGAGCCTTGGCACGTTCAAAAATCTTCGCGATGATCAGCTCCATACTGGAGATTTTTCTGGAAATCTCTTCTCCTGGAATGGCATCGTTGCTGCGGCGAATCTTCTCCAGAAAGTCATTGCCTTTATCCAGAACCAGCTGTACCTCCGGGGAAATCTCTGCCCGTTCTCTTTCTTTTGCCTCAGCTTCCTTCCGGGCTTTTGCATCTGCCTGCTTTTGAAGTTCTGCCTCATGGCTCGCCCGCTCTTCGTCCTGGCGTTTTCTTTCTTCCAACTGCTTCTGAGTGCTTACGTACTGGTCGTATGTCTCATTGCTGGTGATCAGGCAGGTCTCCCCTGGGTATCCACATGTCCCTGCAGAAACCAGCCTTTGTCTATCATTTTCTTAATGTCTCTTTTTACAAATTTCACAGGCTTGCCAACAGCAAGGGACAGATTTCGGAAATCACAGTAGGTGTGGTCTCCAAATTGCCCGAATGTATTTGCTGCGGCGCTTCAGGCCTGCAAGATTGCTGCAGCCATTGCCAAGAAGCACGCCGCCCGCTGCGGTAAAAGCACCGAAGATTCCGGTGATCACCATGCCGCCCGTTCCCACGCCGAAGATCCCCATTCCGATCAGGCTGACCATAAGCCCTATTCCCATGGTTCCAGTGAGAATGCCGCCGAACACGGTTTTCAGGATTCCTTTCACCTTAATGCCGTTAGTTGGCATGTATAGGGCAGGAAGTTCCGGCTTCTGGCTGCTGCCTGAATTTCTCTGTGTGTAATTCCATGCTTCTGAACGTTCTTTTTCTGGCCTGTGCCCGTCTGGTTCTTCTGAAAATCCCAGGTACGGTTCTGTCTGTAATCGTAAGAGCTTCCGGTGCGGTAATTGGTGTATTTGCCACTGTTCCCGCCAAATGTATTGTTCAGGGCATCCCGCAGCGCCTCGCTTCCATTGTCGATTGCCTTATTTACAGTCTGATTAATGGTCTGGTTCAGTTTCTGGTAATTTTTTTCATTTACTGCACTGTCAATGATGCTCTGATCTTATCTCCAAGTTCATCAAATTCGTTATATCCCATTTTTCCTCCGGATATTTTATTCCATAACGCCTGTCCTTTCATTATACAAAAAAATCCCTCTAAAAAAAAACAAGACAGCATAAAATATAAACACGCTCCAGATCCTTTTCCCCAACTTTTTTCACAGGAAAAAACTGAAAAATCTGCTTTTCCCATTGAATTTCACACGTAAAAGTTTTACAATAGTAAAAACATTGGGGATTCACATTCAGAATCTACCCCAAGAAACCACGCTAGGAGGAAATTGTTATGGAGAAAAAAAGACATTGACTGGGGCAACCTGGGCTTTGGTTATGTAAAAACAGACTATCGTTATGTATCCAACTACAAGAACGGTGCCTGGGATGAGGGTGGCCTGACCACAGATGATACT
>VOFC01005062.1_pt1 | contig 35596 bp, 53 predicted proteins | sample 5384161 | NCBI WGS metagenome assembly VOFC01 (sample SAMN12384722, study PRJNA508395) | human gut metagenome | isolation source: healthy gut B | host: Homo sapiens | reverse complement strand
TTTATGTCAGAAAACAACTATATTTCGATCAAAGGCGCACGAGTCAACAACCTAAAAAACATCGATGTAGATATTCCCCGCAACAAACTTGTTGTTATCACCGGATTATCGGGTTCGGGAAAATCATCTCTTGCTTTTGACACCCTCTACGCAGAAGGACAACGCCGCTACGTAGAAAGTCCTAAGTAGCTACGCACGCCAGTTTCTCGGACGAATGAGCAAACCCGAATGCGACTACATTAAAGGCATCCCGCCCGCAATCGCCATCGAGCAGAAGGTAAGCAGCCGCAATCCCCGTTCTACCGTGGGCACCTCGACTGAAATTTACGAATATCTACGCCTGTTATATTCACGGGTAGGGAAAACATATAGTCCCATCAGCGGACAAGAGGTAAAGAAACACTCTACAGAAGACATCATCAACTGTATGCTATCACACCCAGAAGGGACAAGATACACCGTACTGACCCCTATCCACCTGCGTGAAGACCGCAGCCTGCAACAGCAACTGGAAATAGACCTGAAACAAGGCTTCAACCGTATCGAAGTGAACGGTGAAATGAAACGTATTGATGAATACAAGCCGGTGGCAGGCGACGAAGTATATCTGCTGGTGGACCGTATGGCGGTAGCCGATAGCAAGGACGCCATCAGCCGGCTGACCGACTCCGCCGAAACGGCCATGTATGAAGGCGACGGAGCCTGTCTCCTGCGTTTTTATCTATCAGACGGAACCACAAAGTTACATACTTTCAGTACGAAATTCGAAGCGGACGGCATCACTTTTGAGGAGCCGAATGACCAGATGTTTTCATTCAACTCCCCGATCGGTGCCTGCCCCGTATGCGAGGGCTTCGGCAAGGTTATCGGCATAGATGAGCACTTGGTGGTTCCCGATCGTTCCTTATCTGTTTATGAAGGAGCGATCGTATGTTGGCGCGGCGAAAAAATGGGAGAATGGAAAGATGAACTGATCCATAATGCGGATAAGTTCGATTTCCCGATTTTCACTCCTTACTATGAGCTGACAGACGAACAACGTCGCACACTTTGGGAAGGAAACCAATACTTCCATGGCATCAACGATTTCTTCAAGATGCTGGAAGAGAATCAATATAAGATACAATATCGGGTAATGCTGGCACGCTACCGCGGAAAGACACTTTGCCCGAAATGCCACGGCACTCGCCTGAAACCGGAAGCCGGATATGTCCGGGTGGGTGGAAAAAACATTTCCGAACTGGTAGATTTGCCTATCACAGAGCTGAAGGAATTCTTCGATCATTTGGAACTGGACGAACACGACAACAACATATCCCGACGTATCCTGGTTGAAATAAATAGCCGGATTCGTTTTCTAATTGATGTAGGTTTGGGCTATCTGACCTTGAATCGGCTTAGTAATTCTTTATCGGGTGGAGAAAGCCAGCGTATCAATCTGGCGACCTCGCTGGGAAGCAGTCTTGTAGGTAGTCTTTATATTCTCGATGAACCAAGTATCGGACTGCATAGTCGTGACACAGACCGTCTGCTCCATGTGTTGCGTCAACTGCAACAATTAGGCAATACGGTAGTAGTGGTAGAGCACGACGAAGAGATCATCCGTGCTGCAGATTACATCATTGACATAGGTCCTAAAGCAGGACGCCTGGGTGGAGAAATTGTCTACCAAGGCGACATGAAGGATTTGAAGAAAGGAAGCAACAGCTACACGGTACGTTATCTTTTGGGAGAAGAAGAAATTCCCGTCCCGCAGCATCGTCGGCCGTGGAATAATTATATAGAACTGAAAGGCGCACGTGAGAATAATCTGAAAGGAGTAAACGTACGTATCCCACTTAATGTAATGACAGTTGTTACGGGTGTTTCCGGTTCCGGGAAGAGTACGTTGGTAAGAGATATTTTCTTCCGGGCATTGAAGCGTGAGTTGGACGAATGCAGTGACCGTCCGGGAGAATTTTCATCTATCGGAGGCAGTCTGCGCGACTTACGGAATGTAGAATTTGTAGACCAGAACCCTATTGGTAAATCATCACGTTCTAATCCGGTGACTTACATCAAAGCCTACGACGAAATTCGTAAACTGTGGTCTGAACAACCGCTAGCTAAACAAATGGGGTATACTCCCGGATTTTCAGTTTCAACAGCGAAGGCGGACGATGCGAAGAATGTAAGGGGGAAGGAACCATTACTGTAGAAATGCAATTTATGGCAGACTTGGTACTGGAGTGTGAATCTTGTCATGGAAAACGGTTCAAAGCAGATACACTGGAAGTGAAATTCCAGGATAAGAACATCTATGATGTACTGGAAATGACCGTAAACCAAGCCGTTGAATTCTTCACCGAACACGGTCAGAAGAAAATTGTAAAAAGCTGCTTCCGCTACAGGATGTCGGATTGGGATATATTAAATTAGGACAGTCGTCTTCCACTCTTTCCGGTGGTGAGAACCAGCGTGTGAAACTAGCATTCTATCTGAGTCAGGAGAAAGCCGATCCGACTCTGTTTATCTTTGACGAACCGACTACCGGACTTCATTTCCATGATATTCGCAAACTTCTGGATGCTTTCGACGCACTGATCCGCCGGGGACACAGTATCGTTATCATTGAACATAATATGGATGTCATCAAATGTGCCGATTATGTAATCGATCTCGGACCGGAAGGTGGAGATAAAGGTGGAAACATTGTAGCAGTGGGCACTCGGAAGAAGTTGCCGCTTGCGGAGCAAGTTATACAGGACAGTTCCTGAAAGAAAAAAACTTTAATAGTTGATAGTTGATAAATGATAGATGATAGTTGGCTGCGCAATATTTGCTGCATGGTAATTCTTACCTATCATTTATCATCTATCATTTATTATCTATCATTTATCAACTATTTAAAAAGTAGAATCCGAATCCTACTTTAATGCCGAAACGTGAATTATCGGAGTCATCAAAACGCCATTTATAATAAACAGCCGGTTCGATGGTTACTGTTTTGGAAAGAAAGTACGCATATCCGGCTTCAATGCCCAATCCCCAATCATTGTTATGGCTACCACCTTTGTAACGAACACGTTCCCAATCAAAACCACCTCCGAGATAAATCCCCGTTGTATTGAAATAGCAACGCATTCCTGTACCTAATGTGTATGTATCCTTCGGTTGCGACCAGTCTGCTCCAAGATTTACCATCAATGCAAAGCCATCTGCCAAAAACGTACCGGCTTGCGCACCAATACCAAACTTAGCATCATCATTGTTACTGTAAGAAAAATCCAGTCCTGTCACGGAAGGGTTGAGAATCATCGTTCCTTTCTCAAATTGTGCCTGTGCAGTGAAAGAGACTGCCAATAAGACAAAGTGCCAAAGCTAATTTCTTCATAAACTTATTTTTTTAAGTGAATAGATTGTTCGTCTTTTTTGCGGCGTTCACGCATTTGTTCCTTTTTCCGAAGCACCAGCCAAAGAAGAAGGACGATGACATAAGAAACTGCCACCGTAATTATTTTCTCCGTCAGGCTCACTTCCGTATTGCGGGGTAACAGATAAGCCGCCGTCACGGATACATAAATAAGGAATGCGAGAGCAACTCCCGTTGATCTTCTTTATTTTCTTCATTCTGATAATTTTCTTGTTTTTTGCTTGCTCAGCCAGATATAAAGAACCAAATCACTGCAACGATCACACATGCCAACGCCATGTAATAGGAAACAGTGTGTGAAAGTCCCAATCCTTCGGGAGCAATACATATATAAGTAGAACACACACATGTCATAAACAGTGCAGGTATCAAAGTAATGATATACGGTTTCTTGGATACCGCCAGAAAAACCGTTATAGCCCACAAGGTAAACACAGCCAATGTCTGATTCGCCCAGGCAAAATAACGCCATATCATATTAAATCCGTTTGCATCGCGCAGACTGTACAAAAGCAGACCGATAGCTACTGCGAACATCGAATACAAATGTATAAACGACGGCGCATACTTTTTTGTTCCAGTCCCAGAAAGTCCGCCACAATCAGACGGGCGGAACGGAAAGCGGTATCTCCCGAAGTAATGGGAGCCGCAATTACTCCCAAAATGGCAAGCACTCCCCCGATTGTTCCCAGCCACTCTTTTCGTTATAGAATCTACAATGACGGAAGCATTGCTTTCTTCCATTCCATTCTCATGGAAAAAGTAAGTAGCGGCAGCCGCCCAAATCAAAGCAACAATACCTTCTGTAATCATTGCACCATAAAATACCGGACGACCGTGACGTTCCGAAGTCATACAACGGGCCATTAAAGGACTTTGTGTAGCATGGAAACCGGAGATGGCACCACATGCAATACTCACAAACATAATCGGGAAGATAGGAAGTTCACTCGCTTCGGGATTTGTATTTTGCAAACCATCCCAAAGTTCAGGCAAAGCCGGATGGTTAACGTAAAGCATTACCAGGATGCCGACTGCCATAAACAACAAGGCTACTGCAAAGATCGGATAGATTTTACCGATGATCTTATCGACCGGAAGCAAGGTTGCCAAAATATAATATGCAAATACAACGATAATCCAAAACGTAGCATCCAAACTTTCCGGAGTGAGTTTAGCCAATAGCCCGGCAGGACCTGCTACGAAAACGGAACCTACCAGAATCATTAAAATAACAGTGAATCCTCTCATCACCTGCTTGGTAGTCAGTCCCAAATAACGTCCTATTATTTCCGGCAGACTTTCACCTCCATTACGCAAAAAGAAAGCATTCCGGCAAAATAATCATGCACTGCACCCGCAAAAATACTTCCCAACACAATCCACAAGTATGAAGAGCTACCAAATTTCGCTCCCATGATTGCTCCGAAGATAGGACCCAAACCGGCAATATTAAGAAATTGTATCATGAAAATCTTCCAGGTGGGCAAAGGGATATAATCCACCCCATCAGCCTTGGTAAGAGCCGGTGTTTTACGGTCATCAGGACCAAAGACGCGTTCCATCAGGCGTCCGTACGTAAAATAGCCTACTATCAGTGCCAGCAGGCATAGAGTAAATGTAATCATAGCGTGTCTTTCCAGTCATCAAATCTTCGGTTTACCCACAATTACTTTATCTCCATTATTCATTACATGAAAGTTGGTCGCTATATTTCTGACACGGAGGATATGATACGTCAAATTCTCGATACAAAACAACTGGGACTTCTTTTTCCGAATCATATTTTTGCGGCAGAAATCACTTTCGAATCCGGATTACAATCCAGTACCATACCGGTTGCCTTTGTTTTACCAAATAGACCTGAGATACATTATCGGTTACATAAAGGCATATATTTTTTCCTTGATAGTTACTGATTTTCAGTTTGGCATCCTGTCCTCTCCATTGTACAGTCACTTTATGTTTGCCTTTTATCCGACGGTCGAAAAGAGCAGATTGCGTAGTGAAATTCTTAGAGTCGGCACCCGAAACATCAACCGAGGCAAAGGAATTGTTTCAGTATCCAGATAGAAATCCAAGTATCCCGATTTCTTTTTTATTCAATTGCACGTCAACCTCTACTTTTTCTCATACGTAGGCAACGAGCCAAAAATGTACATCGAATGACAATCTCGTACCGTTCTTCGCTTTTCGATAGCACCATTCTTCATCTTCGCCTTCGAACCCGAAAGAGAAATATCCGAAGCAGCCACTGTTATCCCACCGGGGTTCATAACGAATTCACCCGTTATCGCCTTATACACTTCCTTCGCTATAATATAATGCCCGCTATGGTCGGGATGCACCCAATCGTTGCCACCCGGCATAAATTCCGGATGTCCCTTCAAGGGATTATACAGATCTACACAGACCTAGATTAAGTTCCTCCGCAATCTCTCTTACGGCAGGCTGAATATAATTCTTTGCTACATTGTCATCAAATGAACCAAGAAATCCCCATCGCCATAATACATCGGCGGAGGCGTACAAATATAAATATCCGGTTTAGTCGAAAGAGCCTGGAATTTAGCGATCAACTTCTTATAGTCTGCTTTAAAAGTCTCTTTACCATATTTTTCGAAATTCTTCTTTGTTGGCATCATTTTGCACCGAACTTAATAATGACAATATTAGGTTTATACTCAAGTGCCGCTGCGCATTGCTCAGAATTAATGTAAGCGAATTGATATTCATTAGATTTTTTCGGGAGTAGTCGCATCTTCTCTTAATTTTATAAATACCCCGGAAGAGCCTTTACCAAATTTGGTAACTTCATAATCATCACCGAGCATTTTTCAGCCAGAGGCATCGCGTAATAACCAATAATCATTCGTTCCCCGGTGATACTGTTTCCAACAGTAGCAACTCTAATCTTCCCGTCTGGGCAGTCAGACTCGCCGCAAACAAAAGACAGAGCGACACAGATAGTAGCTTTTTCATTGTTTATTATATTGTTATATTAATATTTTTATATTTCGTTAATTCTTATTAAAAAGACGGCTAAGAATGCAGATACCACTAAAAGAGAATCAGTAATTTTCTGTCAAATAGCATTAAATAAAAAAAGGAATAATCAATTTACAGACATTTTTTGCTAGCTTTGCAGAGATTTAGCATCTAAAAGGGAATAATATGCACCGAACTATTTTCATTCTTTTCACTTTTGTTTCTTTTATCCTTCCGGCTAAAACCCTTAAGCACGAAGTTCGTGCAGCATGGATTACGGCTGTATATGGTCTGGACTGGCCCCGTACACGGCCACGACTTCTCAGGGCATCCGCAAGCAAAGGAAGAATGGTGGATATCCTCGATAAACTGAAGGCTGCCAATTTCAATACTGTCCTGTTTCAGACACGCACACGCGGGGATGTGTTATATCCTTCGTCTATCGAACCTTTCAATTTATCCTGACCGGAAAAGTCGGAGGAAATCCCGGTTATGATCCGCTCGCTTTTGCCATTGAAGAATGCCACAAGCGGGGATGGAATGTCATGCGGGATGGTGACTATTCCGCTAGGCAACAAAAAGCACGTCGCTTCTCTCCGGCAAACAATCTGTCACCAAGCGAGTGAAAGATATATGCGTGCCTTATAAAAATGAATATTTCCTTAATCCGGGGCATCCTGCTACGAAAGAGTATCTCATGAGACTCGTTCTTCGGGAAGTGGTGGAGCGCTATGATATAGACGGAGTGCATTTCGACTACCTGCGCTATCCGGAGAATGCTCCTCTATTCCCCGACAAATACGATTTCCGCCGTTACAGCAAAGGACGTACTTTGGATCAATGGCGACGGGATAACATTTCCGAAATCGTCCGGTACATACTCTTAAAAGGTGTGAAAGCAATGAAGCCGTGGGTAAAGGTAGTACTTGCCCTGTAGGAAAAATACAGAGATACTTCCCGCTATTCTTCCCGTGGTTGGAATGCGTTCTATACCGTTTATCAAGACCCGCAAGGATAGCTCCGAGAAGGTATTCAGGATCAGATATATCCATGATGTGGCAGGGAAACAGTTTCTATCCTTTTGCCCGCTTGACTGGCAGGAGCAAAGCAACGGACGACAAGTTTATTCCGCTCGGCATCTATTTCCCCTTCATCCCGACGAAGGTAAATGGACACGGGACGAAGTGGATCGTCAGATTAATTTCATCCGTAATCAGAAAATGGCAGGAGAAGGCATTACCGTGTCAAGTATCTGATGGACAATACTCAGGGAATTTATGACGAACTGATTGAGAACTTCTATGCCTATCCGGCATTACAGCCCCCGGATGACATGGTTGGATAACGTTCCGCCGTCTGCCCTTCAGCACTCAAAGTTACGTCCATCGACAACGGATATACCGAATTGAACTGGCAACCAGCGACGGATAATGACCAACGGAATAAACCGATGTACGTGATTTATGCTTCCAATGAATATCCGGTAGATACAAAGAAAGCGGAAAATATTGTCGCACAAAGTATTCGTGTGAAAACAAGTTACATTTATGCACCCATCCAGCCTTGGAATGCCAAGAAGTATTTTTGCAGTAACGGCTATCGACCGTTGCGGGAATGAGAGTGCACCCATAAATGGAGATAAGTAGAATTTCAGATAGTATTACCACAATATGACTTTTCCGATGTTCACCAATTCCAATTTTAGCAGTATCTGTACAATCTCAAAGAGTTCCCATTGCTTGAAACTAGAGTTTCATCCGCGTGAAACTGTAGTTCCATCAGTGAGAAACTAGAGTTCCATACGCTTGAAACTTTAGTTCCAAACGCTCGAAACTATCTGAAACGACTGTTGATTTGATTAACTTAACCGCATGTTCCAATCATTGAACATCAGCTACTTCAATAATTTCGCTCTCTCAGAAAACATTAAATCATATATCAATCAATAATACATAAATTCTCAGTCCCTTAATACTTAAATTCTCAATTATTAATGCCTGAGAGATCAAACGTTAACAGTTAAGACATTGGGCGTTAACCTACTGTAAATCACGACTTAACAAAGTAAAAATCATGTTTATCGGGAAGATACAGAGGAGAGCAATGGCTTGCTCTCACTCTGCTACCATTGGATCTCTAACTGCTAAAACATCGATGAATAAAAAGGGACACAGATGAACTGTTAGAGCATGAGAGCAAAACTCATATTAAATTCACTGGGAGAGGGAGGCTAAGAAGAAAAAACAGATGGCTGGAGAAGTTATGGCTATTAATCAGTAAGTTAAAACGATAAACAAAAACGAGCAAAATAGAACAGAATCATGTCAAAAGTAAAATTGTAAATCTCTCTGCCTAAAAAGAGTAAGGAACTGTGACAAACTTAAAATTGGCAGTAAAAGATACCTCCTAAATCATTTATATAACTTACATTTGAGGTATGCTACTGAAAACAAAAGAAACTTAATACACCAAATAATAACATTAACAATTGTAGCCATGAGAAATTCCAATTATTTATTCCTGTACATGTTACTTATCTTCATTAATGCATGTTCGAATGACTTAGAAACCACGATGCCTAATGAAACTCATGCTATTGAAAATGGTATTCAACTTTATTCTTCGGATGCTTTACAGAAACCTAATTTATTTTTTTCGAAATGATTATATTGACACGCTCACCATGGGCTTTTTTACATTCAAACACCAGGAGGAATGGGAGGATCATTCAAACAGCTTCAACATAAAAAAAGCGCTGGAGATGATTGGAAAGATGTTGAAGTTGGCTATTATCCGAACATATATATAAAAAACAAGGTTTTTCTTTATGGCGATAACTATTTCAGAGCACGTACGTTAGCTGAGGAAAAATTTGCCAAAGCAAAAAAAATCCAACAATCTATGAAGCTTCTCCATGGTCAGAACCATTACGTGCAGTCAACCGTTTATTAAAAGACGGAACTCGTATGGAAAAAGAAGTGATTGTACAAATAGTCTTCAGTTTCCATTCAAAAAATGGAGTCTATATAATAAAGAAAGAACTACTTGACAAATTTCCAGGCGGAACTCTTAGTAGATAATAAAAAGTATTCAATAAAAATCTCCTTTTAAGACAGAGCAATATAATGGTTGTTCATTTTCTTACAATTATTCCACACAAAAAAGGATCTGTAGGAGGATTAGTTATTGCGCTAGATGTTATAAATAAATGTAGTACTAATTATATGACTTTCCGCTCAGCATCCGAAAGTTTTTACATACAAGAAGATGCTACAAAATTTACATCTATAAAAATTATCAACATCGATGTAACTGTATACAATTAAGAATATATATGAGCCACATCCACTTTATTCTCGTTCTCTAGGCTACCTGACCATGCATCCGTTCGCTACAAAAGCAGCAGGGATCGACAGCCTATTTGCGCATTACTTCAATCATGCGCAAACCTTTGCCGACGCCTACCCTCGCGAGAAAGTACACCTTCATTTTGACAACACAAGCTATTATGCAGGCGACACCATTTGGTTTAAAAGCGTATGTAGTGACGGCAGAGAACAACCAGCCAAGTACCATCAGTACCCCCACTTTACGTAGAATTAATAGACCAGATGGGATATACTGCGAATAAGCAAATCATAAAACTGGAGAATGGAGAAGGATACGGACAGATTCCACTAACAGAATACGTGCTGTCAGGATTTTACGAAGTGCGGGCATACACCAAGTGGATGCTCGCCTTTAACGAAACACAATATTTTTCGCGAACTTTCCCCATCTATCGCTGGCTCAGCGATAATCACCAAAAAGACCGAAGCATAGCCATGTACAATTGGGACCCTTCTTTCCGGCTACGTCCCAGAGAAAAAAAGCATAAACTTTCTCTCCATTTTTTTTTTCCCGAAGGGGGCAATTAGTACAGGGATCACGTCTGTAGTGGCTTTCAAAGCAGAAAGCAAAGATACAATCAATGTCTGCCTGTCTGGAGAAATTCAGCAAAACACGAATGTCACCTCTTTCAGAAACACTTCACGAAGGCATGGGCTATTTCATGTATACGCCTGCAGCCGAGCCTTCCACCGCACACGTCATTTGGAATGATAAAAAATATAGTTTCAAACTACCGAAAGCATTGCCGGCAGGATATGTTCTCCATGTAGAAAAGCAGGGGCAATCAATACGAAATATGCGTCATGCGCAACGAACAAAACAAGCAGGGAAGATACGGTTGCCGTGTTCTTCCCCAGCCACCAAGGTCGCCCAATTACTTATCACATAGTAAAAATGGGAAAATAAGAATATCAACCGTTTTCTGCTACCGACAGAAACACTTCAACGGGAATTATGCAAGTTTCGCTCATCAACAGTCGGTGCGAAACATTATGCGGAACGATTCTGCTATGTGATGCCTCAAAAGAATCCATTACAACTGAAAGTTCGTAGTAATACTATTTTGTACACTCCTACGCTCCCATCGCTTGCCATCTCTCGCTGAAAGACTCGACGGGAAATCCCGTAAAGGAAAAATATCAGTCGCTATCCGTGACTGGGAAGCTTGATTATATGGAATATGACAACACCCTCTCTTCACAGTCTACTGCTCACATCAGATTTGAAAGGGTATATCCACCAGCCCGGCTATTACTTTGCAGACACCTCGGTCCCCAACGGCTCAGAAAACTTGACTTATTGCTACTCATACACGGCTGGCGAAAATATGACATGCCCACAAAGCAATGGGCATTAAAGAATTTACACCACGCTATCAACCGGAGAAGGAGTTAACTCTCCATGGCCAAGTACTCTCTATCATATTGAAAAAAGCTCAGCCAGATATGGAAGTCAGCATTCCTGACACGTACAGATAGTTTGTTTGCAGCGGGAATCACTTATACCGATTCAACAGGTTATTTAACCTCCCCGTAATGCCTTTCCGAAGAAACGATGGAAGCTATTTTCCAGACACATAAACCGGGGAAGCCTCGAAACCGTATGTGCCTTGTCAAGCTTTCCGCAATTTCCAGCCGAGCTTGAGGATTTTTAACCTACAACGAACTGAATCGCTATGGAACAACTCAAACAAACAGGAGTGGCTGGCAAGATTTAATGACTCCGTCTACCGAGACTTCTATATTCCGATTCATTGTGTCATTGACTAGCTTTTAGTGACCATAAAGCCAAAAAAATCAGCAATCCTTAACACAACCAAGCTTTTGAACAGAGCCACGATATAGAGCAACTGCTGGAAGAAGAACGGATAAGTGGGAAAAGACTACATTACCATGTTTAATTTTTTAAAAAGATATCAATTCCGGTATTATCAAGAAATATGGAGGCATAGAGAATTTGTAACGGCAAACACGACATCACATGGAAAGATGAGTATCAACGCCGTAAAATACATCATCATTTTTGCAAAGTGAGTCGGTGTACACAACATGTTACAAGACAAGAATTTTCGAGATGGGATACACCCACATGCTTGACAATTACAAATATAATGACCGATTGACGGAGCAACCAAATAATGAATATGGTCGTTGGAAAGTTATCTGCAATATTATCACCAAAGATGGTTGGAACCGCATCAAGGTATGACTATACACGAGGCATGCCACACCACCAAAAGGGTACACATCCGCTGAGTTTTATTAAGAAATAACTCTTGTTCAAGACGGTCGCGCAATTTAAAAACTTCTTCGGCAGGGATATATTCCGAAAGGTTCCGTTCGATGGCAGCATCTGAAATCAGCAGATTACCTTCATACGCTCCACTCCCACCCGTACGGAATTGAGAATATCCGGCAAAGTCAAACCTACCGTTACCCAAAAGAACGAAATTCCATAGCAAAATCTTCCACCTTATTATATAAAGGTTCACCAATAACACCTCCCTGCTGGTTGCCAATGCGTGAGCACCAACCGGAAATGGAAGGAGTATATACCCCTTTGCACCAATTCAACCCTTTTCCACTACCGGACAAAGGGAGCCTTCAACAAACAAGCTTCATGTGACTCTACAAATGACTTCCATTCTTCGGGAAACGTCAGGTAAAAAGACTCTCCACAAAAATAAGTTCCGAGTTGCAGACGAGGTAACAATTCCACTGCGCAGGAACGATGGGAACAGGAACGCAGTTTATTCAATCGCTCAATAGAAGGAAGTTCGCTTTCTTCCACCCCAAATCCAACAGTCGTTTTCTTACTGCTATATCCCAGCCCCAAGGATGAATATCCAAATTCCGCTCGGAAGCAAGTTCAGGTTCTGTTATCAAATCAACCGAAAGTCCCAGCAATTGCTGCATTCTTTTTTTTTATATAGTCGAGATTATAGGCGGAAGAAGCTAACACCGCACGTCCCTCTTCTGCATACCACATCGGCAACAAAGCCAATTCGGATGCCATTTGCCGGGCGGAAGCCGGCGCCATATAGTTTGTTTCACCGCTGGCTAACGCCAAATCATGCTCCGGATTGAATATATAAAGAGCCTTTTTTGTCATTTTAAACGAATTCAATACTTTATTTTGCAAATATATACAGGAAATAGTCAGGAATGGCTACAATAAACAGAAAGTTCACAATGAACATGATGACCGAGGTAGACATCCTCCTCATCAAGCAAATCGAACTGAAATATCTCACCAAGATCAAGAGGCTCTTCTATCAGCTAGCTGTAGAAGGTGCCAAGGCTCCCAACGTGAGCCAGCTTGCCGAAGAGATCAACACCAGCAGAGCTACGGTAATGAACTACATCAAGTATCTTGCTGATGCGCGACTCATCAACATGATTTACCCTACCGGGCAGGAGTTCCCAAAGAAACCATCCAAGGTGATGATGCACAACTCCAACCTGATGTACGCCATCTATCCTATCAAGATAGACAAGCAGGAGGTGATGGAAACATTCTTCGTCAACTCGCTCTGGAAAGACCATAAGGTAAGCCAGACCGGCAAGGACCACTACTTCATTGTAGATGGTGAGAAGAAGTTCAGAATCTGCGATGCGCAATCTCCAAACAAGGTGCGCAACAATCCCGACATCATCTACGCCCGATACAATACCGAGGTAGGCAAGGACAACAGGATTCCGTTATGGCTTCTGGGTTTCCTATATTAATATAATTGGTGTTGGAATGGGCAAAAACATTCGAAAAACAAAAACAGAACTGAAAATTGAACTCTCAAACAGATTCAACTATCAAAGTTCAAAGGAATAAAAATACAAAACATTTTTAATATTTTATCTAAAAGTAAAATGGCTAAAGAGAAAAAATTTATCACTTGTGATGGTAACGCAGCTGCCGCACATGTAAGCTACATGTTTACTGAGGTTGCTGCTATCTACCCTATTACTCCATCATCACCAATGGCGGAGCATGTAGATGAATGGGCTGCCAAAGGTCGTAAGAACCTTTTCGGTCAGCGAGTTTCTATCCAGGAAATGGAATCAGAGGCTGGAGCTGCCGGTGCAGTTCACGGTTCTCTCCAGGCTGGTGCCTTGACTTCAACTTACACTGCTTCTCAGGGTTTGTTGCTGATGATTCCTAACATGTACAAGATTGCTGGTGAGTTGCTCCCTTGCGTGTTCAACGTATCAGCTCGTACATTGGCTTCTCACTCACTTTGTATCTTCGGTGACCACCAGGACGTAATGGCTTGCCGCCAGACAGGTTTCGCTATGTTCTGCTCTGGTTCTGTTCAGGAGGTTATGGACCTCTCTGCAGTTCCTCACTTGGCTACATTGGAGACAAAGGTTCCTTTCATTAACTTCTTCGACGGTTTCCGTACTTCTCACGAGTACCACAAGATTGAGGAGATGGATATGGAAGACATCCGTCCATTGGTTAAGGAAGAGTTCATCGAGGACTTCCGTAACCGTGCTTTGACTCCTGAGCGTCCTGTTACTCGCGGTACTGCTGAGAACCCAGAGACATTCTTCACTCACCGTGAGGCTTGCAACCCTTACTACGATGCAATTCCTGAGGTAGTAGAGAAGTACTGCCAGGAGATGACTAAGATCACTGGTCGTGAGTATCACCTCTTCAACTACTATGGTGCTGAGGATGCTGAGAACATCATTATCTTGATGGGTTCTGCTACAGAGCCAGCTCGCGAGGCTATCGACTACTTGAATAAGCAGGGCAAGAAGGTTGGTATGGTTGCAGTTCACCTCTTCCGTCCATTCTCTGTTGACTTCTTGAAAAAGACTATCCCAGCTACTGTTAAACGTATCGCTGTTCTCGACCGTACTAAGGAGCCAGGTGCAGAGGGTGAGCCATTGTACCTCGACGTTAAGTCAGCTCTCTACGATGACGAGCGTAAGCCATTGATCGTTGGCGGCCGCTACGGTCTCGGTTCTTCTGATACAACTCCAGCTAAGATTGTTGCTGTATTCAAGAATCTCGAGTTGCCACAGCCTAAGAACCACTTCACTGTAGGTATCGTTGATGACGTTACATTCACTTCTCTCCCAGAAGAGGAAGAAATCCCAATGGGTGGCGACGACTTATTCGAGGCTAAGTTCTACGGTTTGGGTGCAGACGGTACTGTTGGTGCTAACAAGAACTCAGTTCAGATTATCGGTAACAATACTAACAAGTATTGCCAGGCATACTTCTCTTACGACTCTAAGAAGTCTGGTGGTTTCACCTGCTCTCACTTGCGTTTCGGCGACAGCCCTATCCACAGTGCATATCAGGTAAATACTCCTAACTTCGTAGCTTGCCATGTACAGGCTTACCTCCACATGTACGATGTAACTCGTGGTTTGCGTAAGAACGGTTTCTTCCTGTTGAACACTATCTTTGATGGTGAGGAGTTGGTTAACTTCATCCCTAACAAGGTAAAGCGTTACTTCGCTCAGAACAACATCACTGTTACTATATTAACGCAACTAAGATTGCTCAGGAGATTGGTCTCGGCAACCGTACCAACACCATTCTCCAGTCTGCATTCTTCCGTATTACAGAGGTTATTCCTTTGGATCTCGCTGTAGAGCAGATGAAGGCATTCATCGTTAAGTCTTACTCTAAGAAGGGTCAGGACGTTGTTGACAAGAACTTCGGCGCTGTAGACCGTGGTGGTGAGTACAAGCAGTTGACAGTAGATCCAGCTTGGGCTAACCTCGCTGACGATGAGGCTAAGGAGGATAACGCTCCAGCATTCGTTAAGGAGCTCGTTCGTCCTATCAACGGCCAGGCAGGTGACCTCTTGAAGGTTTCTGACTTCGTTAAGCACAACACAGTTGACGGTACATGGCAGAACGGTACTGCAGCATTCGAGAAGCGTGGTGTTGAGGCATTCGTACCAGTATGGAACGTAGAGAACTGTATCCAGTGTAACAAGTGTTCATTCGTTTGTCCTCACGCAGCTATCCGTCCATTCGTATTGACCGATGAGGAGCTCGCAGGCATCGAGGGTCTCGCGACTCAGGATGTTAAGGCACCTAAGGCTTTGGCTGGAATGCACTTCCGCGTCGAGATTTCAGTACTCGACTGTCTGGGTTGTGGTAACTGTGCTGACGTCTGCCCAGGTAAGAAGGGTGAGAAGGCGTTGACAATGGTTCCATTCAACGTTGACGCAGAGGATATGGTCAAGGAAGCAGCTAACTGGGAGTATCTCGTACACAAGGTAGCTTCTAAGCAGGATCTCGTAGACATCAAGCAGAGCCCTAAGAACTCTCAGTTCGCTCAGCCATTGTTCGAGTTCTCTGGTGCTTGCTCTGGTTGTGGTGAGACTCCATACGTCAAGTTGATTTCTCAGCTCTTCGGCGATCGTCAGATGATTGCTAACGCTACTGGTTGTTCTTCTATCTACTCAGCTTCTATCCCATCTACTCCATATACAAAGAACGCTAAGGGTCAGGGTCCTGCATTCGACAACTCATTGTTCGAGGACTTCTGCGAGTTCGGTCTCGGTATGGTAATGGGTAACAAGAAGATGAAGGAGCGCATCGCTCACTTGCTCGAGGAGGCTAAGGCTCAGGAGCATGTTCCTGCTGAGTTCGTAGCTGCTGCTGACAAGTGGATGGCTAACATGAACGATTCTGAGGGTTCTAAGGAGGCTGCTGCAGAGTTGAAGCCTCTCATCGCTGCCGGCGCTGAGAAGGGTTGCCCTATCTGCAAGGAGCTCAAGACTTTGGATCACTACCTCGTTAAGCGTTCACAGTGGATCATCGGTGGTGACGGTGCTTCTTATGATATCGGTTACGGTGGTCTCGACCACGTATTGGCTTCTGGTGAGGATGTTAACATCTTGGTACTCGATACTGAGGTTTACTCTAACACTGGTGGTCAGTCATCTAAGTCTACTCCACTCGGTGCTATCGCACAGTTCGCTGCTCAGGGTAAGCGTATCCGTAAGAAGGATCTCGGTTTGATGCAGACTACATACGGTTACATCTACGTAGCTCAGGTAGCTATGGGTGCTGACAATGCTCAGACATTGAAGGCTATCCGCGAGGCTGAGGCTTATCCAGGTCCATCACTCATCATCGCTTACGCACCATGTATCAACCACGGTTTGAAGCGTAAGGGCGGTATGGGTCGTTCACAGCACGACCTTTCAGTACGATTTCCCCTAACCCTCCGGCTGCAATCATAGCGGCAATGACCACCATGGAGAGCGACATCAGGATTGTCTGGTTTATACCGGTCATGATAGTGGGCAATGCCAGCGGTAATTGTACCTTGAATAATAATTGCATAGGTGTCGCACCAAAAGAGCGCGAAGCTTCTACAACATTCTTCGGTACTTGCTTGATACCCAGGCTGGTCAGACGCACTACGGGAGGCATGGCAAAAATAATGGTGGCAAAGGCTCCCGGAACGGTTCCCAGCCCGAAAAAGAGTACGGCAGGAATCAGATAGACGAAAGCAGGCATCGTTTGCATCAGGTCGAGGATAGGATGCAGAATTTTATCACATCGTTTGCTGTTTGCGCTCCATATTCCCAAGGGAAGTCCCATGATAAGAGCGATGATGGTAGACGAAAGCACCAATGCTAAAGTCTGCATGGTTTCGTTCCAAAATCCCATTCCCCAAATCAGCAATAATCCTAAAATGGTAAAAATGCTGACTCCTTTTCCCGATTTATACCAAGCCAGGATGGCCAGCAATGCTATTGTTACATAAAAAGGTATCCACATCAATATGTTTTGGAACCCATCTATGAACCCGCCTATTCCAACATTGATGGCGTCGAAAAGAGGGGCAAAGTTTTCTGTGAGCCAGTTGATGGCTGTTTCTATATATTTTCCTATGTTATTCGCATCCCTTCACCGCAACTGTACATCCGGTCGCTCCAATATTTCACTTTTGTTTTACCTTCTTTCCAACATCTTCAAAAGCCTTCTGCTTCTCATTGCCAAAAAACCAGATAGAGATCTTTAATTTCTATTTTTACTCATACAATAAAATGGTTTAGGTTATTAAAATAATATACACAGCAAGACAAGAACAAACGATAACAGGAATCTTTCTTTATATCGTATAAAGTTCTGATTTAAATACGGGACAAATAACAATGAATCGAAATAATTAATAAAATGATTATTGACAGACTGAGTAATTAAAAAAGGAATAGGAATTTGATAAGATAATCCTTTCAACGAATAGCAAAAAATAGCATTTTTATATATAAAAAACAGCCTGTTCCAGTATCTTGCTGGCACAAAGATACAAAAAACGGATTAAACATACAAACTATATTCAAAATCCGGGGCATACAGGGGCTTTATTTGTAATGATATGGAAAGTTTCGGGTAATATTCCCCTATCACTCAGCAAAATAGAACAAACCGGCAGATAAATATAAAATAAGTTTGAATATTTCACTTAAACACCGTATATTTGGCGTCAATAACTAAACTAGATTTATATGTTCAACAGGGCTATTACAATTTTCCTGGGGAAGGATAATTGTCATTACACAACAAAAAAAAACAAACAGGTACTGCCACACTAGACGACAAAAGCCAAGCTACAGTTCCTTAGTAAAAAGAAAGAACCCCCAAAATGCCGTTTTCTATAGCCGGCGGAATCTCTACATGATAGGTTTCCTGCTCGCTCTTATAGTGACTCTGCTCAATTTATGCGAGGACGGCATCAAACTTTATGGTCTTCTCGGACGCTACTCAATTCTTCTGGCAAGGCATCAGCCCATACACAACTGAATTTGTAGAAGCTCACGGACGCTACTTCCTTTATTCTCCAGTTTTCACGGTATTGTTCGCTCCGTTTGCGTATCTGCCTGCATGGCTGGGACCTTTCGCGTGGAATCTATTCAATTATTCGCTGTTCTTTATGGCGATCTTCACGCTGCCCCAACAATTCACGCAGCAGCAGAAATGCCGTATGTTCCTTTTTCTGTTACTGATTTTAGGACAAAGTTTACTTTCATTTCAGTATAACATAACGGTAGCCTATTTATTCTTATTCGCCTATACGTTATTGGAAAAAGACCGTGGATTTCTGGCTGTTCTGTTAATCATGATTTTCGGGATGTACCAAAGTATATGGAATTTTCGAACTGGCATTGTTTAAAAGCTGTGTCCTCACGTATGGCGTAACTTTTGGCTATGCCACAATGGGCATTGTATTGCTTGCATTACCGTTAATCAAAATAAGCTCCTGCAGATTTTGCTCCCTATTATGAAGAATGGTGCCATAGTCTTGTTGTTCATCAGTCCGCCGGAGCTTATGATTCATTTTTCTATGCCCGCCCCATTGCAGCATGGACATTGCCACTCCGTGCACTTCAGATAGGAATGCTCGGCTTGCTGACTCTGCTCTTTTTGGGAATTTCCGCAAATGGTCGTCTTTTGCCTTCCGTGCCCAGGCTTTGGGCATTCTCATAAAGGCTGGGTAGTATTACTGAGTGACTCCGCCGAGAAACATACCTATATTATCGCATTGGCAGGTTCATGCTTTGGTATTGGAGCAGGCCAACACGTACCGCAACAGACAAGATTCTATTTTGGTGCTGTTTGTGCTGTTATGTATCGTTCCTATCGACATATTCGTCCCTTGTACCCATCAGAGATTTCATTACCAGGACCTTATGGCTTCATGGATTCGCATGGATACGGATGATATGGCTTACCTTCCTTGCATCCTTCATTCATCCCACAAAATGTTCTTTCAGATTAACGCATCCGTTAGCTTTGAAAGAAACTTCTTCTGCCAGCAAAGTTGTTTTGTTCCACCCAACCGGGCACCAACCTTCCGGTGGAATTTACAACTCTATGGCAGGGAATGGATAATTCATCCGGCACTTCTTTCAATGCACGTCCACCATCCGCGAGCATTGGGGTGCCCCAACAGCAAAAGCAATACCTCCATAAGTGATACTTTTTTCCCACAGGTATCTGGGATACGACTTCGTACACTTCCTTCCGAAAGGATTCAGAAAAGGCCTCTCTTTATCTACTTTATAATATTTCATATATCCCTCTTTACGATCACAATGAAATCATCCTTTCCTTTTCAGGAAATCTGTCGGCTCTCTCCAACCTGCTCTTTATAGCACTTGGCGAAATAAGAAGGTGAACTGAAACCGACTTCATAACCAATCTCCGCTACGGTCATATCCGAGGAAGCAAGCAGAGAAGCAGCTTTTTTCAAACGAGCTATACGAGCAGCTCATTCGGAGAATAATTAGTCAGGGATTTGATTTTACGATAAAGTTGCACACGGCTTAATCCCATATCCTTACCCAAATCTTCCACATTCAGATTAGAGTCTCCCATCTTAGCCTCAATCAAAGCCTTAAATTTCTCCACAAAGTCTTTGTCCATATCACAGACATCTTCTTTGGCCAATGCCTGTCCGTCACCAAAGAATTGTTTCAGACGGCGATGTGCGAATCTATCAGATTACGAACACGTGCCAACAATAATTGAGAACTGAAAGGTTTGGATATATAGTCTGCCCCACCATCATATCCTTGAATCCGTTGTTCGTCCAGAGAACACGCTGTCAGCAGAATAACCGGAATATGACAGGTCTGTAACTCACTTTTCAGCCGGCGGCAACATTTCAATGCCATCAATGCCCGGCATCATCACATCAGAAATGATCAGGTCCGGAACATACTTCATAGCCTTACGGATTCCTTCGAGCCGTCTGCCGCTTCAATCACCGTATAGTCTGTATGCAACAGCGTATGGACATACGAACGGATATCCTCATTATCATCAATAATCAGTACGGACGGTTTGAAGAGTCATATCCTTTTTCCAGTTCTTCCTCTTCCGCCAATAGAACATCTGTTGTACGGGAATCCGCAGAAACAAGGGTGGTATCGGTTCGGCAGCAACAGCCTCACAAGACTGTACAGGCAGTTCAACGGTAAAGACCGTGCCCTGTTTCTCATCGCTCTCTACGGAGATCATACCACCGTGCATTTCTACGAAGGCTTTTTACCAATGCCAGTCCAATACCCGAACCGGCATGGTGCATATCTATCTTATAGAAACGGTCGAAAATATTCCGGATATGCTCCGCAGAAATCATGGAACCAGTATTTGCCACCGTAAAACGTATCCATCGCTTGTCCTCTTTAGTCTAAGGGAAGACAGACGGACGGCTATTTTCCCTTTTCCGGGGTAAACTTAAACGCATTGGACAGAAGATTGAAATAAATACGTTCCAGCTTCTCCATGTCTGCCAGTGTATGATAATCCGTATCCGGCATACTATCGAAAGAGAAATGGATATGCTTCTTACGGGCTGCCGCCTGAAAAGACTCATTCCACCCTTCGAAAGAAGAAAGGACATCCACCGAAACAGGAGTATATTCCATCTTTCCGTTCTCATACTTACGGAAGTCAAGAATCTGGTTGACCAGCCGCAGAAGAATGTTCACATTTCGCTGAATCAGCATGAGCATCCGGTGCTGATCTCCACTCAATGTCTCTGTCCGCCAATAAATGTTCTACTGGGATCGGCAACCAAAGTAAGCGGAGTACGGAAATCATGAGAAACATTCGTAAAGAAGACCAGTTTGGCATGAGTCGCCTCTTCCAGTTGATGAGAAAGTTGAATCAGTTGGTCACGCTGTTCCTCCAATTTATCCCGCTGTTCTTCCAAGTTGCTTCTTCTGCTTCTGATAAATCCCTATTCAAGCGGTTCTTAGAGCGGAGAGATTTATAAACGACCAATAATAAGCCGGCTACCAATAAAAGGATAATCAAACTGCCGTATAAAACTACCTGTTGGGTAGCTACCTTGAAAGATACCCACCGATACGTCCGTTCAATGTTTCAATCTTTTATCGAGTTCTGAAATATGAGTAGTCTGAAACTGCATGATATGCGCATTGGTACGGTCGACAACAGCCGTATTCATCACCGTTTCGCGGGATAAGGGTTTCTTTTCGAGAATGTCCATAGCCAGTTGCAATACCTTATCGCCATTGGTCGGATAGATGAAAGGTGGCATCCAGCACACTGTCCAGTACGAGTTCCAGTCCGTTTCCCTTACCCGGCAAGGCATCTATGCCAACAAAAATCATTTCCTTTTCACCGTCCGGCTTTCTTCGCAGCCTGATAGGCTCGGAGCGATACGGTCGTTATGTGCATATACCGCATCAATCTTCGGATGCCTGCGAAGCATACTATCCATTTCTATCTCTGCCGGTTCACGTTCCCACGCAGCATCCGCTTTATCAATCAGTTTGATATCCGGGTATTTGCTGATGGCAGCCATAAATCCCTGATGCCGTTCCATTGCAGGAGTCGAACCGCTCAATCCTGTCAGTTCTACTATATTTCCCTTCCCTTTTAGACGGGAAGCAATATAATTTCCTACCGCACGACCTATTTCATAATTATCCGGCTCCGATATAGGCAGTATATTTATCCGAAAGAATCTTCCGGTCGACCGTGATGACCGGGGAATTCCTTTCCGGTAAGCCTCCTCAACAATTGGAGTCATGGGGCAGCCTCATTAGCGGAGATGATCAGCAGATCGACTCCCTTATCCATAAAATAATGAATATCTTCCGCCTGTCTGCGGTTATCATCACCGGCAGAACGTATCTCGACAGATACACCATCATAGAACATCGCTTCAAGAAGTATCTCATCATTCATCTTATGTCGCCACGAATCATCACTACATTGCGCCACACCGATACGAAAACGGGGGGAGTATCCTGCCGACACGCCGTTATCCCAATAAGGCAAAAGCAGTATTGCCGTCCAACGAAAATATCTCATAGCACTGTGCTTTTTTCTTTCTTCATCGTACCTCTTACCATACAAAATCAGCCGTAAAGGAATCGCCTGCGCCCACCGTATCGGCTACCGGAACCTTCGGCGTTTCCTGAAAAGAGACAACTCCCGGAGTAAATACATAGCTGCCATTGATACCGCAAGTCAGAATCAACATTTTCAGATTGTATTTAGCTAACAGAATCCAGCACTTATCCTGCAAGTCTATACCCGGATAACCGAACATGCGACTGATAGTTACCAACTTCCTCGTCATTTATCTTCAAGGACGTTGCAGCGGCGGAACGATTCGCGCAGTACTTCTTTGGTGTAGAAGTCCTGGCGGAGGTTGATATCAAATATCTTCAGCTGTCCGTCTATATCGGGCATCGTATCGAAGAATCGGTTAATCGTAGCACGGCTCACTTCATTGCGTTGAGCCAACGAACCGAAGCAAACAGCGCGCGTATTCAAAGCCAGCACGCTTCAGTTCGTCCGTGAAAGGAATGTTATCCCATGCCACTCCTTCTTTGATTTCGTAGCAATGCACGCCCTTCGTCATCGAGTGTCACCTGCACCGTACCGGTAGGATAATCTACCCGTTCAATCTGATCTTCAACTTCTTCTCGTTGAATACTTTCAGAATTTCTTCTCCCAGTTCATCCCTGCCTACGGCACTCACTACACGACTGTCAAAACCGAATTGTGAAACATGATAAGCGAAGTTTGCCGGAGCACCGCCTATTTTCTTTCCTTCGGGCAGCACGTCCCATAGCGCTTCACCCATTCCTACTATTATATTATTCATGATCTACGGGTTTAATTGTTTTCCAAAGTTATAAAATTATTTTTTGATACGGAAGGTATAGAACAGCAAGTAAAGTACACCGACTGTCATTACGGCAATCGCGCCGTTCTGCCCCATTGAAGTGTCCGAAGCCACTCCCATAGCCAGCGGGAACACCGTCCCGCCGAAAAGTCCCATAATCATCAGACCGGAAACTTCGTTTTTCTTACCCGGCAAATAAAGCAATGCCTGTGAGAAGATAACGGAGAACACATTGGAGTTGCCAAAACCTATCAAGGCGATGATACAAGCATAAATGATTGCCTTTTCGTGGAAGATAAACAAGCCGATCATGGCTGCCAACATCATCACAACACTAATGCCGAAGAAAGACTTCGGAGACATCTTACGCAAAATGAAAGAACCCAGAAAACAGCCTGCCGTACGGAAAATAAAATAAAGACTCGTTGCAAAAGCTGCGTCATCCAGTGTCATGCCGATGCGTTCCATCAGAATCTTAGGTGCAGTAGTGTTTGTGCCGACGTCGATACCTACGTGACACATGATTCCGATAAAGCAAAGCAGGATAAACGGCTTGCCAAGCAGTGCGATGCATTGTCCGAAAGTAGACGGTTTGCCATCTTCTTTCTCCTCTTCAATCTGTGTCACATTGAGCAGAAGAATAGCGATGACAGCTACTAATCATATAAACCGGGAACAGGATGCGCCAGCCTAAATCGAAAGTCGGAATAGCTTGTGTCGCTCCCCCCACATGGCGATATAAGGTGCCAGGAAAGAAGCAATGGCTTTCACGAATTGTCCGAAAGTCAGACTACTTGCCAGACGGTCGCCACGCACGATATTGGAAAGTAACGGATTCAGAGAAGTCTGCATCAACGCATTTCCAATGCCTAGGAGGGAGAAGGAAATCAACATCAGCATATAGCTGTCACCAAAAACGGGTAGCAATAGTGAAGCAAATGTCACAATCAAACTAAGTAACACGGTTTTCTTCTGACCGATACGGCTCATCAGCATACCGGTCGGTACGGAGAAAATCAGAAACCAGAAGAACACCAATGAAGGGAAGATGTTCGCCTGTGAGTCTGTCAGACCAAGGTCTGCCTTTACGTAATTGGAAGCAATGCCTACCAAGTCAACGAATCCCATGGCGAAGAAGCACAGCATCACCGGAATCAATTTGGAGAGAGAAGAGTTTTTACTGTTTTCCATTGTTATATCTATTATATGATGAATTCTGTTTCCATAGGGCGGAGCACATAACCTACGGCAATGTATGCATCAGTCTTTATATAGTTGGTGTATCTCCCGTTCCTTGTTACTTTAAAGCTACGGTATTGTTGGGTTACCACGGCCGTGGTAGCTCGCCACGGCTGTGAACAATTCTTCACCACGGCTGTGAAAGAGTTCTCACCACGGCCGTGACGAGAACCAACAGAACTGTAGCTTTGAGGAAAGTGTCTATCTTTAGTAGAACTCCTCCACTAGGACAGACGTAGCTCTTCCATAAGGAAAGACGTATAGTCTATAGGGAAAGAAGTATTTACCGTAAAGGAATCAGGAAAAGAGCGCATAGAGTTAAATGGCAGAATGAGCTTATTGCTTCAACCGGTAGATCATAAACGAGTCTACCTTGTACGCTCCTCCTTTACTGTAAAAATCGATGTGAGTGTAAGGTTCCGACGGGAATACTTGATTAGTCATCACAAAACGTCCGCCATCACCAAAGGCTTCCACACTGGATTTATCAACAAAGAGACGGAGTTTCAATTCGTCTTTTCCACTTTCAATGGCCGTCCAGGTCAACATTGGGAAGTTCTCATTGAAACCTACATCTCCGCTCTTGCGGCGGTCCATCGAGAATTTCTTTTCTTTCATATCATATTGCATATCCACTTCTTCGCCCTTATCATTGTAGAGACGGAAGCCGATTACATCCGCATGCAGGTTCTCGATAGACAGTTCTATTTCGTAAGCGCCCTCGTTGCCGGCAATCATGTCTTTGACCGTACGTGTTCCGTTCACTCTGAACGAACGTTTCTTTGAGATGTCACGCAGTTTCTGCAATTCGGGAGACGGGGCAGATTGGAGATAAGTCTCACCGCCGACGGTGAAAGAGACCCAAATCACGGGGGATGGAGTTCGGACTGCGGTATTGAGAGGTCGGAACATCGTTGGCATATTGCCAATTGCTCATCCATGCGATAGCGATGCGACGGTTGTCGGGAGCATCACTCCAAGTTACAGTTGCGTAATGGTCTTTTCCCCAGTCCATCCATTTGGTTTTGGAGGGAGATTCGTTTACAAATTCTTTTCCGTTGAACGTTCCTACAAAGTATTGAGTGGCACTTCCCCGAAAGGACCTTCCCGAGGATTCAAATTACAAAGCAATACCCATTTCTTTTCGTTCGTGCCGTCTACTGGAAGTTCGAATAAATCAGGGCATTCCCATACATTGCCGTGAGCACCTTATCCTTCACCGAAGCTACTTTCAAAGGCCCAGTCTTTCAGATTGGAGGAAGAGAAAATTTGCATTTCCTGTCCCACTGCGAGCAACATAATCCAGCGTTTTGTTCTTCGTACCAAAAAACTTTCGGGTCGCGGAAATCACGGGCATCAGACGTCAATACCGGGTTATTTTCGTATTTGGTGAAAAAGTGCGTCCGTTGTCAGTGCTATAAGCGATGCTTTGTACCTGACGGTCGCTGTTTTGTGTATAGATGGCGATGATTGCTCCCGCACCGAAACCGGCAGTGTTATCGGTATCGACAACAGCCGAACCGCTGAAGATAGTTCCCAATGCATCCGGGCTAATGGCTTCGGGAAGATGTTGCCAATTTATCAGGTCTTTACTGATTGCATGTCCCCAACGCATATTGCCCCATTTGGAGCCGTAAGGGTTGTGCTGGTAGAAAAGGTGATATTCACCGTCCTTATAGACCATCCCGTTCGGATCGTTCATCCAACCATAAAGAGGAGAGAAGTGATAAGTAGGACGAAACTTTTCACGATTGCCCGTATCGAACGTGTCGGAGAGTTTCATTTCCTTGCAGCAAGCGGTGTTGTCCGGCGAAAGATTGACACGGATCGGGTCGTTGGAGTTCATCTTGAACTTGAAAGAGACCGTTTTTGCCGGAAAAGTCGGAAAGGTCTACCGGAACAAAATAGTCTACTTGTTCACCGTATGGCGAACGTCGTCGAAGCCTTCACCTCTTTATTATTAACGATCATGCTGATACGTACATCACGCATCCTCTACGGGCAGAAGCAGGTACTTCTGGGAAGTATTGACACGTACAAGGCAATGACCTTCTCCCCAGATTCTTAATCAGCAAAGGAGAATCCGCCGCTCGGGTTGAAACAGAAATAGTCATGAGAATAAAACAAATCAGAAAGGTCTGAAGTTGTTTGACAGGCAAAAAATACATTCATGTTCTATGGTATTAAGGTTGTTATACTTTTGATAGTTGTTACAGTGCAAAGATAGGCGCTTCCAAGGTTAGCGCCTATCACTTTTGTTTCAAACGCTGTAAAAGATGTTACTTGCCGGTGTAGTTTTCATCAATAAGTGCTTACCTGAACGTCTGATACAGTTATTTCACCTTTATAACAGCAGAGTGACCACGGGTTCTTCTGCATTTGGTAGATACGGTTGGTGAAAGATAACTGGTCGTTGATAAGTCACGCAGACGGACTGGTCACTGTAAATCGTCACACGATATTCATTATCTGCCGGAATATTGAATTTATTATCGAATAAGTATTTGGCATCGTCACCGTCTTTCTCAAAATTTCGCTTTGCCTTCATCGGCATTGACATGGATACTATACCAGGAAGCGGAATCCGTTCCACGTACAAAAGAGATTCCGAAAACGGTCCGTATTTGAAGCGGTCTTTACGGTGAAAGAAATCTTGTTATGTACTTTCAGACGGTTGAAGATGACGGAGGCACCTTTGCCCAAAGTATAGGTTTTACCGCTTTCGGTCACGTTACCATCTTTTTGCCATTACTTTCACTTCTTGTGCGGAAGTGTATTTACGGTCGATTGCATCGGGTACTCCGAGGGTTAAAGTACCGTCTTCGTGTTGAATCAGACGTTGTGCTACCAGATTGCCTGCCCATTCGGGTTCTACATCACCAACATTTCCATTATCATTTCCGGCACGTGTGGGACACCAACCCCAAATGTAGCGGTTTGTTCCGTCGGAAGCGGTCTTTCCGGCATAGAATGCGCGGCTGTCCAGCATTCCTTCACGATTGTCCGGCCATATTCCGGCATCATTAGCGGTAGTTGCTTTCAAATCTTCCAGCGTTCTGCCTTTGAAATATTGTACTTTACGCATGAAGGAAGCCTGTTCCGAATAAATCAGATACCACCAGTCCCCCATCTTGAATACATCCGGACATTCGTAGAAACGATCCCACATCATGGTCATAAAGGTTCCGGCAGATTCCCACTCTTTCAGGTCGGCAGAGGTAAATTCGGCGATATGCCCTTTTCCGTTCTTTGCGGGTAGCGATCAGCATGTGATAAACGCCGTCTTCGGTCTGGAACAGGAACGGGTCACGGAAGTCATTCTTGTCATAACCATACGTATCTCCTTTCAGGTAGAAGGTACGGTTCTTGGTCCATGTCTTGAAATCGGGGAGAAGTAGCTACCATCACTACCTGAGCATTCTGGTCGGAAGAAGGCTTGAACTTATTACCGGTGTAGAAGGTATAATACAGTTTGCCGGCAGGGTTATAGATCGTTCCTCCTGTGCCGATGGCAGCATCCTGTTCGTCACGCCCTCCGCAGGAAATCAGTTCGCCGAGAGATTCGTAAAGTAGCACCGTCTTTGGTAGCCACCCCGAAAATGGGGTGGTAAGTAGCTTCGGGGTTCGGACGGTAGTCTTGCAGGTACATCACTTTAAAAGTCCTTTGGCAACCGGATCATAGAATGGCATCGGGTCACCAACAAAGCCTACCTGTGGCTTATAGTACATCGAGAAGCCATGCTCATCACTCGATTGGAAGTATGTGGCTGTACCGTCCCAGTCTCTTTGAGTCAAGATGGGGTCAGTCTCGTCACTGCAAGCAGTCATCGAAGCTATCAGTGCGGTAAATGCTATAGGTAAGATCATATTTTTTTCATAATTATTGCTTATTCTTTTTATTTACATAAGTAGTTGATTGCATTCAGAGTCATTTGCTCTACGTTGTAGTGATAGTAGTCGGCAGAAGCGTCTACTCCCTTGCCGTACCAATCATAGCAGCCGGAACCGATACAGAGCGTACGTCCGCTATTGGAACGCGGTTCAAATTCGGCAATGACTACCGCCCGTCGCCTCCATGTGCCAAATCGATTCCTCCTGTCAGGTTACGCCATGCGTTCAGGTCGTCATAACCTCCCCAGTCTGTCCCGATATGCCACTGCGCTGTGCTATTGGTGATCGCATAGCCGGCATCACAGGTATAGACTGTCGACTTGTCTCCATCTTTCCATCTTAAATCCTGGAATAACGGATGTGATTCGCTACCAGTAATCAGGAAGCTCCACGGAGCAGAGGTGATTTCGGGCGAGTCTTCGTTTCCTCCCCAGCTATTGTTCGGTACACGCTCGTCTTTTTGGCGATGCCGAGATTGGCGATATAGAAAGTAGCGTAACGGGTCAGCAGCAGATTACCACCATTCTGATAGTAGACTTTAAACTTCTCCGCTGCCGCTTTCGCGTCATCCGGCAAAGGAGGATTGTCACCATTGTCTGCGTGGAAATGCCACCAGATAGCGGTATATTTACCTAAATCCACTTTTCCGTCCACTACATCCTTGAATGAGATATATTCGGACATCGATATATTATCCATCATCCATTGGGCAGCGGCTTTTTCTTCGGGACTCGTCAGTTGGCTGACGGAAGAAGCCGTGCCGACAAAAAGGCAGTCGGAATCACATTTCCCTGAGTAACCGTTACCACATAAGGAGTCACTGCCGAACGGTAAGTTGCCGTATAAGTGACGGGGTTCGTAAAGTCCTGGATGCTGCCGGATGCCGGAGTCACAGTAGACTCCATCTGATCCGGTGAATGTACCTTTCAACTGGGTGATATCCACTGTCAGTGGAACAACTACAGAGATTGTTTTGATAGCTGGTCTACTTTTCCTACATAAAGTATCATTCAACTTAAAGGTCAGTATCTTTGCTTCGTCTCTCTTCTACACGGTAATCGTATAGCTCATCTGTACATCGCCATTCTTCACCGTCAAAGATACGGGAAGAGAAAAGTCGATTGTCTCACCGCCAATAGCGATGCTAGCCTTGGCCCTTCGGAAAGATTCATTTCACTGACGGCCATCCGGGTAACGTCATAATCGTAAAGGGAACTCCCCACTACGATTGCCTTATTCTGATAGTCGACAGTTCCTGCGTATTCATCCAGCCGATAGAGTTCACCCAAACATCTCCGTCCAGACGAAGGCCGGATTTGAAGTCATCGTTACATCCCCGCAACTTGCTACAGTCACCAACAGGATGGTATAGAGTTGTTTTATGATTGATTTCATTTTTTATTCTTTGTTTTAAGATTGATGATTACCAACCGAAATTCTGTGTATAATTTCCGTTACTGTGCACTGATCTGTTCGGAATGGAATTGGAAGGTATTCGTTCTTATTTTCCGTAAAACCCGCATTCTTGTAGATAGAACAACGGGATGCTTCCGTCACGTAATAAGCATTGATGACATCTTTGGCTTCTCCCCATCTTACGAGGTCAAAGAAACGTGAGCTTTCCATACCGAACTCTACGCGGCGTTCCCATTTCAGCATTTTCATGGCTTCGTCCTGTGCGTATGCTTTCAGTTCATAAGGAGTCACTTTGAAGTTCACTCCGTAGTCTTCTTTATAATTGAAGATCAGCATGAATGCTTCCGGCAGCACGGCTGCGTACCTCATTGATTAATGAGATGGCATCGGTGATACGTCCGTCGTTCAGTTGAATCAGAGCTTCGGCACGCATCAGCACTACATCTGCATAACGGATCACAATGTGATTCAGAGAACTGGCCCAATAAGAACCTTTCTTCAGACAGTCACAATCCGGGATCTACATTCTCTTTGAGAGAAACATAATATCCATAAAGTCCCTTGCTGCGGCTCCAGTCATCATTCTTCTGGATGATGTAACCTTCGTTGTACTTTATAAGGAAAGCCCGGCATACCCACCGTATGGAACAGACGGGGATCGACATTGTCTGTAGCCACTTCATAATTCTCATTGTCGTAGGTACTGAACAAAGGTTTTCCTGCGAATCGGTTTTGAAAGCATTCACCAGATTCTGGCTCGGCTTGTGGAAGTCGCAGCAGCCCAGTATCTGCGGAGTGGTCAGTCCCATTCCCAATTCAGGTTACCGTTGTAAGTACCGTCGTTGATAGAATACTGAAATGGCCCATACAGACTCTGCACCGTTTTCATATTGCGGCAGGAAGTTCATGCTATAGTCCGTTTCCAGTCCGTAACCGCCTTTAGCCATGATCAGGGGATCGGTGTATTTCACGACCTGTTTCAGGTCTTCTTCGTTGATTCCGGTAAGGGGCATTATCGGCTCCGTCCTGGCGGTAAGCTTTTTATACAGGTCAAGGTAAGCAGCAGCGGCAGCTTGTGTGGGACGTCCTTTTTCTATCTTGCACTTCCGGCAGATTGTCGTAGGCAAACTGGAAGTCGTCTGCTATCTTTTGCCATTGTTCGTTATTGGTATAGGTGGTATTCGACAGTTCATTGTAAGCATCCGGTTCCATGTTTTCATCGTTTACAATAACGATCTTCTTGAACAGCTGTTTCAACATGAAGTGAGCGTGTCCGCGCAGGAATCTCATTTCGGCAATGCGCTGGTTCTTCAACGGATGTCTTTTCATCCATCAGGTCGAGTGACTGCAGGGCTGTGCTGGCACGGGTGATGCATTGATACAGTCTTTTCCATATATCGTTGATGTTCCAGTCGGTAGTGTTGATACCTTTAGAAATCTCCAGTGCGTTGAACACACCGCCGTCTTCCGTACCGGAACCGCCCTTATAACAATCGTCGGAACGCACGTCATAATTCAAAGCGAGAAGGAAGAGTTGATGTCGTCACCTGTTGCCCAAATGGCGTAGGCTGAAATCACGAGGTTGTCCACATATTCGGGAGAAGCGATCTGATCGCCGGTCACAATACCCTGCGGAACCTGACGATCCAGAAAATCGTTGCAACTGCTTGTCAGCAAGGTAAATCCGATGGTTGCTATGTATAGTATCTTTTTCATGATAGTTCGTTTTATAAATGAAGTGAATTAAAATCCGATGTTAAGTCCGAACGTGATATTCACAGGGATCGGATAAGAAAAGTTCGGGTTCTCCGGATCTTCTCCGGTAAAATTCTTGCTCTTGATGGTCAGCAGATTCTGTGCACTGCAATAGAAACGCAAGCGGTCCATTCTCATTTTTTGGAGATAACAGCGGGAACGGTGTATCCTAACTGGATATTACGCAGTTTCAGGAAAGAACCGTTTTCTACGAAGTAAGTAGAGACACGCTGTTCATTGTTCGTATCACTGCGGGTCAATGCCGGAATATCAGAGTTTGGGTTCGTAGGTGACCAGGCATTAAGCAAACGGGTTCCCTTATTCAGGAAGCCGACGTTGGATGCACTCCAAGAATCACTTTTCTTCTTCACGTCACTGATGATATCTACTCCTTGAACACCTTGCCAGAACATAGTCAGGTCGAAGTTCTTATATTCCAGATAAATATTCAATCCGTAGCTGAAAGAGGAGTAGGATCATAAATCCAGTTCTGATCTCTTTCGTCAATCACACCGTTATGGTCAATATCACGGTAACGGATACGGCCGACAGCAGCGCCTTCTTGAGTAGCATGGTTGTCTACTTCATCCTGCGACTTAAAAATGCCATCAGCAATGTAACCGACTTGTGCGCCGTAAGTATGTCCGACTACACTCTTCACACCATTACCACCAAACTTGCCGTTGGCAGCTACCGTTTCCGGCAATTCAAGAATTTCATTCCGATAAGTGGATATGTTTCCGTTCAGGTCGTAAGTCAGTCCAAAGGCAGTCTTGTTACGATAACCCAGATTAAATTCAAAACCCTGGTTTTCATTGCACCCGAATTTATCCAACGGCTGCCGCCTTCTCCCAGCACTCCTACTCCTGCCATTTCAGTCAGGATATCTGTTGTTTTCTTGTAGTAGTATTCCAGTGAACCGTACAGTGATTGCTTGAACAGGCTGAAGTCGATACCGACGTTCGTCTGTGTGGTTGTCTCCCACTTGATATTGTCATTACCGATCTGGTTACGTTTGAATCCGGAAGGCAGAGTACCGCCTCCGTTAGAACCTGTAATATCGTATGCCGTACCGTAGCTTTGACCGCCAAATGAATCTGTTGTTCCATAATTAGGAGCGTAGATAGTGTAACGGGCAAGGTTGGAGATTTCCTGATTACCGGTCTGTCCCCCATGAAGCACGCAGTTTCAGATCGTCCAACCAAGTCAGTTCCTTCATAAAGCTCTCCTGTGTGATGCGCCATCCCAAAGAAACGGAAGGGAAAGTGGCATAACGATGGTTTTTACCGAAGCGGGAAGAACCGTCACGACGGAGCGTCAATGAAAGCAGATATTTGTCTGCATAAGAATAGTTCATTTTGCCGAAGAAAGAGACAGTGAATACCCCTCACCGGCACCGTATGCCTGTGCCGTGCCACTACCTGCATCGGGCCACATATAGTCGGGGTAAGGATAGAGAAATCTTCTTTGTAGCCGGAGAAATGGCTGTCGTCTTCCCGGTTCAGCTCCATACCAGCCATGACGTCTCCACGATGTTTGCCTATTTCCAACTGGTAAGTGGCAATGGCATTCCACATCCATTTGGTCCAGTGTTCCTGCTTGGCTTCCACTGCGCTCTTGCCGTTATTGGTCTGTGTTCCTTCCTGATAAGGATAAGTGAAGCGTGCCTGCTTGTTGGCATAGTCAGACCGAAAGTGGAACGTAGATTGAATCCCTTGAAAGGAGTCAGATTCACATAAGCATCACCAAACATACGCCAGTAAGTGTATCGGTTGTCTTTATTGTATTCAAGTACGGCACGAGGTTACGACGGTCGGGCCATCCGCCTACCGGTCCGCCCCATGAACCATCCGAAGCATAAACGGGGAATAGCGGAAGGAATGTCCAAAGCAGTTTCAATAATTCCGCCGGGAGCTTGTACTTCCGAAGTACGGTTTAAGGTGAAATGCTGGCCGATAGTCAATATATCATCAATCAACTTATAATCGCTGTTCATACGAGCCGAGAAACGGTCGAAGTCCGTGTCTTTGATAACACCCAGATTTTTGTAATATCCCAGAGAGAAGAAGGAAGAACCTTTCTCCGAACCGTTGCTGACAGAAAGATTGTATTGCTGGATGACACCTGTACGGGTAATTTCATCAAACCAGTCGGTATCTGCCACAGGCATTGTATTCTTCGAGTCCAGGTATTTGGAACAAACGTCTGCAAAGAAACAGTTTTTTGTTCTTCATAATACGTCTTCCATGCATTAGTTTGATGTTATTAAATTTTAAAAGTACGAATTTTATCTATATCGATGATGCAAATTACGGTTGATTTAAATCAAACGACTAAAAAAATGTTTCAAAGGCTGCGCTATTTTATAGGGTTTTATAAGAATAATTCTCCATCATAAGAATCATAAGGGATTATATTCTCTCTCAATCATAGAAAATACTACCTTTGTATAGTAATTTAAGTCCTTGTAAAAGGGATATTATTCATATAACAAGCATATAATCACTCAAAGTAACCAACAGAAAACTGAATGATATGAAAACAATCTCCAACGAACAACTTACTATTCAGGTATCTCCGCATGGAGCTGAACTTTGCAGTATCTTCGCCAATGGGAAAGAGTATCTGTGGCAAGCAGACCCTGCTTTTTGGAAACGTCACTCTCCTGTCCTATTCCCGATTGTAGGAAGTGTGTGGGAAAATGAATATCGCAATGAAGGTTCGCTTATACACTTACCCAACATGGATTTGCCCGCGACATGGAATTTACGCTTGTTTCCGAGAAAGAAGACGAAATACGATACCACCTTGTCAGTAATGAAGAGACATTAGCGGAAATATCCTTTCCCTTCTGTCTGGAAATAGGCTATCGCATTCAAGGAAAAGCAAATTGAGGTGATGTGGGAAGTGAAAATACCGGTGATAAAGAAATGTATTTTCAAATTGGTGCATCCTGCATTCTATTGGCCGGATTTTGATGCAAACAGAATCGTGGTTTCTTCGGTTTTGACAAGGAAAGACGGATTTGAAGTATATTCTTATTTCTGAAAAAAGGATGTGCAGATCCTTCCACTGAATATTTTCTGGAACTTGACAGACGGGTTATTGCCATTGGATACATACTTTTGATAAAGATGCTTTGATAATAGAGAATGAGCAAATCCATAAAGTGACCCTTTATACCAAGGAGAAACGGGCTTATTTAAGTTTACACTTTAATGCTCCGGTAGTCGGCCTTTGGTCGCCACCTGCAAAGAATGCTCCTTTTGCCTGCATTGAACCGTGGTACGGGCCGCTGCGACCCGCACATTATACTGGTGAATATAAAGATAAAGACTGGATGCAACACCTGCAACCGAAAGAAACTTTCAAAGGAGGGTATACGATTGAGATCAATGAATAAGTAATGACAACCTATTCTGCGAATAGATTAAACGCTACAGAACAGCTGCCGGACCTCACGGACGGCAGCTGTCAAACACCTAATCTACAAAAACCTAACTTAAAACTAACTCATAAATCTAATCTATGAAATACAGATGATACAAGTGATAAACACTTGATTATATTCTTGATAAATACCTACTGAAAAACAAATCTATCCTTTTATAAACCTAACCTATGCACACTGAATGAATCGACTGCGAATGTACCGCCCTTTACTGTAAAAACAACACATACGATTGTGTACGGCTCTGTAGGGAAAATCAAGATTAGTCATCGCTATCTTGCCACCATCCAGAAATATTTCTACCGAACACTTATCAACAAAGACATCCAGTTTGTATTCATCTTCCTTTTGATAGGCGCCCATGTAGCCAATGCGAAATCATCTATATAATTGATAGAAAT